>Ga0163109_10004493_pt1 | contig 10586 bp, 11 predicted proteins | sample CRUFie1St13metaG_FD_108704 | JGI IMG/M metagenome (GOLD analysis project Ga0163109, IMG submission 108704) | Marine microbial communities from the Costa Rica Dome - CRUD Field 142mm St13 metaG | ecosystem: Environmental > Aquatic > Marine > Oceanic > Photic zone | place: Costa Rica: the Eastern... | reverse complement strand
TAAATTTTTGCATGAATTCACTAAACCATCTATGCCATGGCATAACACCTATCACACCGCCTACTATTAATCCTATTGCTGAACCTATTTCGCCGTAAGTGACAAACCACCACACTATGTAAGGCAAGTTCCACATTTCTGCTTCTGCTCCCATGTCGCCATTCAACTTCATGAATCCTTGCTGAAAGAACATCACACTAAGTGGTATTCTTAATAAAAATGTGGCTAGTGGTGCCGGTGCTTTTAATGTATCCATTTCTCTCCTTAGTCGATTACCTCGTCTTTTGTGTATTTTGTCCAGTCTGTAAATGTTTTTCTTGTTTGTAAGTCATGTAAACTATGACACCATACACCTGGATTAGTTGCTTTAAAGTCTTTGTCGTCAATTTTAAGTGTAGCATTGTAATTGAATTGATTAATGTAAGGTAACTTAACACTTATCATTGGTATAAATGTTTTAAACTCTGTCCAACCAGATTCTAATACTCTTTCTGCTAAGGACACATCAAAGTCTAATGTTACCCATATACCTTCTTCAAGCATATTCATAATCATGTCGTCCCAACCTGTCCAATCTTTATCAGTTGGTGGATTGAAACTTTGGTTAGCACCTAAGTAAATATGCGGACAACCATTGTTTAATGCTCTAGCAAGTATTTCGTTAGGTGGTTGATACCCAACTACAAACAAAGTTTTTTGTCCGTAAGCAGGTGAATGCTCAACTTCTGTGCCTATAAAAAACTTTGTGTCATCGTGTCCTTCTCTATTCATTAGTAACTAGTATACCCCCATTTAAGTAACTGATCTTGATAGTCTACGCCTTCTTCAATGTTTACACGTTTGACTGTCACAGTATTACCGTCTTTTGTTTCTGATATTTCCATTTCCATACCATTCTCTAACACATGAAATTGTACATCATGTCCTTCGTATGTGTATGTACCAAAGTATGCTTTATTGCTCTCCGTCATAATCGGCCCTCATAATGTCTTCTTGCATATCTGCTTCACTGTCACCTGACTCGTATTCGTCTGTTTCAAATAGCGAACCAAATGTTGATTGCTCAGCACTACCGTCTGAGAAACTTATCTCTTTCAAAAACTCTTTGTTATCTTCTAACATTTGTCTTGCGTTTGTGTTGCTTGGATCTAATACTTCTTCGGCAAAACTATCAAACATCAAAATAGTACCAGGTACATAAGGTGATGTTTCATTTACTACACTATTACCTTTTACTTTTTTCCAGTTCTTCCAATGTGTTGGAGTTCTGTGTTTTTCCATATCAGCAAGTCTATTTGCTTCTTGTACTGCTGTAATATGATTATAAACACTATGTCCCATGTAAAGAGCATAACTTAATGTGTCCCAACTAGTATTTGTTTCTTTACCATTTCTATTTGTGTCACCGTGTCCTAATACACAGATATCACCAACTGTAAGTCTATCCATTATAGGAGAATGTGCAAAAGGCATAGGCATCTTTGATCCTTTTAGGTCTTTATTATCAAATGCTCTATCCATAAAGTACCCAAATCGCTTGGCTCTAAACTCGTTATGTGTGTAGGTTTGGCCATATGCGGTATTAACAAAAGGTGATGCCGCATCAAATGAGAGTGTAATATTAGGATTGTCGTGCTTTCTCAACTGTCTTTGGATACTGGTAAGGTGACATGCCCAATTAAGGCGGCCAGTACCCAAGAAGTGTATCCAATCCTTTCCTTCAAGTAAATTATCATCTCTAAGATCTAATAATAAACTTAACACACTATACATGTGTTTCATATTGATACCAGCAAATGCGTAACCCTCTAAGGTCTTATTTACATCGCCGTATGCTTCTTGCACAAAACTTTTATTGGAAAAATGCTTAACAGCATTATACCATGTTCTGCTATTTTCTTCATTACTGCCACTTAACACATTTAGAAACTTTGTGGCTCCTGGAGTTCTGTTTCTCATGAAGTAGTCTAAATTTAATAAACTAACATCAAGTGTGTCTTGAAATTCTGTTAATCCTGTTTTTTCACTTAGTTTACCTACAGCCGCAAATGCTGGAACATCTAATGTCATACTCCAGTCTGCTGTATGCTCGAGCCATGTAAGTATCTTATTACAAAGTTCTTGCCTAGCAGGGTCATTAGGATCTTTTGCGTTTGCCCAATCCATTTTAAGAACGCCTGTAGCAATCTGGAAACCACCCGAGTCTCCTAGTATCATTGTTTTGCTACGGTCTCTGCCCTGTATCATTGGCTCGCGTTCATCACTTTTAACTGGATCTAAGTGTGCGTGGCCTCCTGAATATAGACCCCAAGGATAGTGATAATAACTATTCTCTGGATCAAGAAAGTTCATGCCTTGTGTGCCTTTTTCAAAGCCTTCAGGGCATCTCCATTCACTTGGATTGGCATCCATCTTTTGTAATTGTGTTACATAGAAGCCACTAATAGCAGGTAGATATACTGCCCAATCCTGATGCTTCTTTCCTAAGTCAACTGTCATGTTTAACTCTTAGCAGGTAATATGTATGTGTATTCACCTAAACCACTATCAATAACAATCTGCATTGCTCCAGCATTAGAAAAACTTACAGTACAATTAGCACTATCACTTAGTCTAAGGATACTCAATGCTTTATCAATTTCCCACTTCCAGTTACCTGAAAGGTCTCCATCTACATTATTGTTTATTGGCAGTTTACCTTTGTCACCAGCACCTTCGCCGATATTAAAGTATAGAGCACCGTTTTCTGTTGTAGGAGAAAACACTGGTTCGAACCCACCAAGTACACCATTGAAGTAACCTAAGTCTTTTAAGTTCTTCTGTGTAGGTACAATAGTAACGTCCCATGGTATTTCTTTCATCTTTACGGTTTTCAGTTGCTGATTTATAACATCTGCTAACATGAATCTATAACTACCGCTATGCCCTTCAGCACTTTCAAATGAAATCTCTACAGGAATGTCTTCACCATTTCTACTCTGCGTTTCAATTTCAACTTTTGATCCTTCGTCTCCAAAGCCAGGAAACTTTAAGTATCCGTCTAGTACACTCATTCTGCTAAGACCAACTGTTTGATCTATAAAGTCTGCTACAGGATTATGTAGTTTACCTTGTAGAATAACAGTTTTATCTGCGTCCATGGCTTCAATAGTAGTAGACGATTCATCGCCACTAATCTTAACCATTTCTATAAAACCTAAGGCGTGGGAATGCCTTAGTATATCTTTAAAAATATCTTTTATCATATGTTGTCACCTCTATATTAAAGTTATTATTTAGGCCTTTGAACCTAAATTGTTTTAAAATCCTGGCCGTTTGATACCTAACGACCATATTAATCATCAAATTCAAATAAACTATGGAATGTATTAGTAGTATCAGTCGCAGACAAATCCCACTTTAACACACCTAGCAAGTTTTCAACTTTCTTATCAACTACTGCTTTTTCCATATCAGCATCATCAAAAGGAAGTTCTTTGAACCAATCGGGTAATTGCATTTCATCAGTTGGGTAAGCAATGCTGGTATACCCCATATTATTGCTTTTCAACCTACACACAATTACTTTCATGCCATCAGTAATTTTCATACTGTAAGCATCACTATTAGCCAGTAACATGTTATTCCAATTAATACTTGCCCTAACATGTCCTGGTATCATCACTTTAGTGTTTTCTTCTTTAAGTTTTTCTAACTTATACAGACTAGCACTTTTATTCATACTAAATGCTTTATTGTATGCTTCTGTATAATATGTTAAGTTGTTTACCCTTTTGGGCATACCTTTTAACCAAGGGTCCATATCTTTGAACTCTTTCTTAAATTCTCTAACGGCTTCTAATACTTTACTTTCGCTTTCTCCATTAAGTGTTCTAAGTAATATTTCAGCAAGGAAGTCTTGAACAAACTCTGGAGTATCACTCCGCTTGATGTCAAGGCCCATAATTTTTAGTTTACCACCTTCTGGCTGATAGCCTTCTATGTCTAAACAGTTTATAGCATATCGCTTTTTAGTAATAAACAATCCTGCCCTACCAACTACCTCTCTACCTGCTTTAATAATTTTGCCTGAACTTGTACTAACATTAAAGGCCTGCTTTGCGTATGAAGGGAAAGTATCACTTACCGCGTCTGATATGTTATCATACAAATTAATAGCACTATCCATGTCCAAATTTACGTTTTGCTCTTTGCTAACTGTGTCAGCACTAAAATAAACAGAGTCTGTGTCACCATACACAATAGTATCACCTAAATGATTGTAATCACCAGTCAGCATCTTATTAGTTTCGGCTCCCATGTGCCTAGTAATAGCACGACCAGTAAGTGTTGTGCTTTGACCTATCCTATGATCAAAGAACCTACTACCCGGATTACAAATAGCACCATATGTACTATTAAGTAAAATTTTTCTAACCAATTGTCTCTTATCCCAGAATGCTATCTCTTCTGGGTCTGTTGCTTTCTTTTTGTTCTTTTGAAGTTCTTGCCTTTCAGCATACCAACGTTCTAGTAGTCCTGGAATCACACCTTGTACATCTGTTCTAAAGATTGTGCCATTGGCACTAATACACCAAGGCTCTTCGCTGTTAAATAACATGTTGTAAACATCAGCACCAGTAACATTTAATTCTTCGCCAGTCTCCAGATCTAACACCATTTGGCGTTTGATATCTTTTTCCATAACAAGTTCATATTCATTACTGCCAAACTTGCCTGCCCACGAATCAGCAAAAGACTTCTTCTCCAGTTGCATTTTCTGTTTGATTTCTGAGTTTGTAAACTCTTGTCTTAGTTGTCCTACCACAGTCTCTGGCGCCATATTCAATGCTCTAATTACACTAGGATACAGACTGTTGATGTCCATACTGCCTACCCATTCGTGTATGCCTTTTTGTGGGAAAGCCACATAGGCACCTGCTACAGTATGACCCCATGGATTATCTGATTCTTTAGATCTATTTCTATCTGGGATAACCATGCCACGTCTGTGTGCTTCATTAATTATAGCAGAGTCAATTGTTTGTACAGCACCCATTGTTACTGGCAACAATACAGTATTCTGATGAGCAATCTCACTGGCTAGACTGATAAACTGTAACTTGTCATCAATCTTCTTAAGTAGCAATGTATCTTGAATATTGTATTCTAAGAACTGTTCAAAGTCGTGATTGTAAAGCCTATCTAAACTTCCATCATAAGGAACTTTCTTTTCGCCTACTTCCATTTCGCCAATGTAATCTAGTCTATAACTGTGTCTCTCTTCATAGTTATATTTTCTATACAGTTGAAGATAGTCCAAGTGTACACGGCCTACCAAGTCATATGTTTGTGTATCTTTACCATAACTTACATATTCACGTTTAATAACATTCTTATCCATTAAACACAAACGTCTTGTTTCGCTTTTACCAAGCACCTTGATAATTCTGTTTACTGTATAAGGAATATCATAACCTTCACTGTTCCAACCACTAAGTACATCAGCATCGTCTATCAAACTTAGGAAAGCATCAAGCATACTTGCCTCGTCTTTGAATAAAATAGTGTTGCCTACTTTATCAGCAATAGCCTGTGCCTGTGTCCAATTAAGTGTCTTAGGTGGAACAGCAATACATATTACACGATCTAACCAATCCAAATACAAACTAATACTTGTAATAGGCATAAACGCATCAGCAGGATCTGAATACCCTTTCTCAGGATCAAAGTCTACTTCAATATCAAAAAAGCATTTGTGTAAATCCGGAGCATCTTCTCCTAAGTATTGTTCTGCCAATACTCTGTTTACAGGCTTTATATCACTTTCATATGTTTGCTTGTTTTGATATACTGCTACGTTACGTTTAAAGTCTTTCCAGTTGTTTGCTGTGATTTTACTTACAGGGTCACCGTGTATGCTACGTTCTTTACCTTTAGGATCATCTACATAAAAGTAGTATCGCATTGGGTGATCAATGATTTTTCTTTCGCCATCTTTTGTACGTTCTACAACACGAACTATGCCTTTGTTCTGTTCAAAAATTGCGTCAACGTAACTCAACTACCAACTCCTCCTAACTCTAAATTCATTTAACTTATCGGCATACTTTAACATAAACTTTAATTTATCTGCTTCAGATGTAAATTGTCCATATATCTTAGCAACTGGTTTATAACCGTCTGTGAAGTCTACATCTTTAGTAAATGATGCTTGTTTAAAAGCAAAGAAAGGCACCATCTCGTCGTGTAGCCTTTGATCAAAGATATGCTCGTAGTCACCATCATCGGTCCACGGCATGTCAAATAAATGTATTCTTTCTGTAGTCAGACTCATAGTAGTAGTATAACAGATTGAACACGCAAGTCAACCTGTTTTTAGTCCTGTTAAAGAGTTTTACCGACTGCTTCTAATATAGTTTCTAATGCGTCAAACTTATCAGTTTCATCAGTAAATGATGCCTTATGAGCAACCTTAACGGCTTTCATAAGTATTGCGGGTTTGATGTCCATTTCCTCTGCTATTGCTTTTACAGTTTCTCTCAAACCTACTTGAAGTGATTCTACTTCATATAGAACCTGGTCACCTTCTTGTATTAATCTTTTAAGTCTTGCGACTTCTTCTTGGTTAAATGTTTTGTTAAATGCCATAATTTATTTCTCACATGTATTTAATTGGTAACTGACATTTTAACACTTGTTTGTGGCTAGGTCAAGTATTTTTTAAAAAAGTCTTCCCATAAGTCTAAAATTAAGTATTTGTCATATAGTCTATTACTATTATGGATACATTTATCTAATGTTTGATCTGTTAATAATTCTTTATCAAAATCTAATATACTTAGGCAGTAACTATCGAAATCATTATTATAAGGATCATGTATTTCATCAAATAATTCGAACCCCAAACCAACCAAATAATCTGGATTACCTTTGAGATCAAAACTAATAAAAGGGTGCCCATAAATCATTGGTGTGTATGTTTTTTCAGTTGTTAAGTATTCTAGTGTACAATCCTTTTTACCACCATAAGCAGTTTCAGGAACTACTGTAAAATAACTATTCATGTAAACAGTTGTCTTCCATTTATTTAACATATAAAAATATTCTTTATCGTATTCCTCTATGTAATACTTGTCTATAAGATCCTTATATGGCTCCAACCCTTTTAACGGAGATGACAGCGGTGCTCTACCTATCGATATATAATTGTTATCTATATTATTCCTAATACAAAAATTCAAAAAATCAATACGATATTGGTGTGTATTAGGTTGCCCCAAACATGCGATAAAGTTTTTACTTTTGGTTTTGTAATATTGTTTTGATATATGATTGTCTGAATAAAGTTTTTTAAAATCGTCAGTACCTAGGTATTCAACATTGCTAGATGCCGCTACCCTATTAAGTAACCAAAAATTCAAATCTAAATTATTAATTGTTTTAAAGTTAAAACTTTCTATGCCTTCTTTATTAAGCAAATCTTTAAACTCTGTAAGTAATACATCTTCATCGTATGCTTCGTCTACGTCATCAAACAATACATTATGACCTTGTAGTGCTCTACAATGATCTAATGTTAGATATTTGATTTGTGTATAGTCAATTACAATTAAGTCACAACTTCCAACATGATCTATTAGAATATTGCTTACACTTATACGATGGTATTTGTTTATAAATGTTAAAAACTTTTTAAGTAAGAATATACTTTTAGGTTCATAGTGTACAGGATTATCGCCATGTCTGTTATAATGGTATTCCTGTAAATCTAAATTAGGTTTGTCTAGGATAGGCGAAACAACCATATCGCCGTAAAACTTGGCTGAAGTTTTATCTTCCCCTAGTTCAGAAACAGGAGAGAAAACTCCTATTTTGAGTTCGATCATTAATATTCTGTGCTGGCTTCAAAATCCCAATCTACTACTTTTAATTCTTCTGATAAGATATCTGCGATCTTTGTGCCTTCTTCCTGTGTGATGTCTTCTTCTGTTAATACTTCATACACTTGAACATCGTCTGATTCATAGTGTACAACTTCTGCTCTTACTCTGTTACCACTGCCGTCAAAAGAAGAAAACACCTTAGTAGGTACAACACTTTGTACTACATCAAAGAAGTCTACGATATCATCGCGAGAAATCTCATTCTCAGTAACTATCCTAACAAAATGTTTTCTTACTTTATCAACCATAACTTTTAGTCACTATTTTTATTTTTACTTGTTCCTGCGTAGAGTCCGAACCAGGCCGCACCTGCGCCAACAATAATACTTATCAAACCACTTTGCTCTAGGCTTGGGTTTTCTAGTCCCATAAACCAAATTGTGGAATAGTATAGTAAGAATATATAAACACTTAAAAATGCTCTTGGGAATATTCTCCAGGCGTCTACTGCCTGTGCTAAATGAATCCACTTCTGATAAGGGTTCTTACTGCTGTCGACAGTTTTGGTATCTACTTCTAATTCTAACTGTACGACTTTTTTCTCTATGTCTGCCATTTAATTCTCCTACTAACTTATGACTGCTCTGTCTTGCGTTCTTCTCCAGTTGGTGCCATCATAAAAAGCCATTGTTGCTCCGCCTGTTTCGTTGCTAACAAATATCATATCTCCTGCTTGTAACCCTGATAAAGCATTTGCTTCTGCTACTGTATAACTGTCATGTGATGTAGGTCTTCTATCATCACCTGTTACAGAACCGTAGTCAAATGTTTCATCTGTACCCGCTGATTGTGTAATTGCTCCGTAATCTTGTACTCTACTTAGTACACCAGTTATGTGTAAATTTTTAACAGTAAGTTTATCATCTGTTTTGTTATATGTTAAACTTGATTCACCATTTAAACTTCCTGCGTCATTAAACTGTATATGAGTATTACTACCACCTGCTGGAATGCCACCAAATGTAATAGCACCACTGCCGTCTGTTTTTAAAACTTGGCCTGAAGTGCCATCTGCTGTTGGAAAACTGTACGCACTATTAATATTAATTGTGCCTGTAACTGATATACCTGTTGAACTTGTTGCTAACTTTAAACTATTATTGTGATAAAATTGTTGAGCACCACCTGAGTTTGTCTGTATGCTGGTTTTGGTTCCTGCTAAATTTTGAAAGTACGTTGTACCTGATCTTATGAATAAAGAACCTGTTCCAGCATCGTCTATAAAACTGTTATTGCCATTATGATATATCTGTAAGTCATCACCTGCGCCAAAGTTTGCTTTAGCATTATCGCCAAATTGTGCTGTTGCTGTAGCACCTGTTACAATAAAAGTGTTTGCTCTTACAACATTTGGTGAACCATTTGGTGCTATACTTCCTGTTACATTACCACTAAGATTTCCAACAAAACTACCAGCACTAAATGTTTCCCCATTTACTGTCCATTCACCTTCGCCTTCATCCCAACGTATGTGTACATTACTTTCGTTACCTCTATTAATAAGAATGCCGGCATTTGCTGTTGCGGGTTGGTTTGCTGGTAGATCACTATTTAATACTATTTCATTATCGGCTATATTGAGTTCTTGAGTGTTTATGGTAGTTGTCGTACCACTTACTGATAAATTTCCTGTGATAACAACATTTTGATTGAACGTGGCATCTGAGTCAGTTCTAGCAAAAACTGTACTATTAATTCCATCTAAGGTATCAGCATCGCCAACTGTTAGTTTATCCCAACTTACGGAACCACCACTTACAGTAGCAATTTTTAATAATGTATTAGATGAATCAAACCAAAGGTCACCTGTTGAGATATTACTGACATCACTAGGTGCGTCAGACGTCCCAAATATTTTAGAACCGCGTTTTCCGATACTAAAATAACTTTGCGAGGTTCCTTTGGCATTCAATATGACTGCCATTAGTTACTCTCCAATATATACCTGTCTAGCATTCGCTAGTCTATGCTTACACATAGTCAAATCCATATGGACTTAACTATATTTATCATTTTACTAAATATAAGTATGCGTTCGGAATACACCCAATGGACAATTGATAGAATATTACAAACAGATGTAATAGATGATGACGACCTATTTTTAATGGATTTAAATGAATTTATGCATCCTGAACTATATGATTTGGTATTAGAAGATGTTGCTCAATTTAAAGACTGGGGTGCTCCAGAAATTGAAGGCAGATTGAACTATCATTTAGGACCGCAAGAACACCCAAAGCATATTCAAATAGCAAGAGACGATGTATGGAAAAACCTAGAAGTATGCGATGCTATTTCTCAAAAGTTTAATCTATCATATGACGTAGAGTTGAACGAACCGTTGATGTGGACAGATGATAATACCAATTGTATAAGTGATGTTCATGTTGACAGTCCATTATATTATTACACATATCAGCATTGTTTAGCAACTGATAATGAGTTTGCTCATACAGGCACAAAGTTTTGGAGAGTTAAGTGTAATTATAATAAAGCAATCGACGAAGGATATGATCCTACATTTGGTGACGATAGTAGTTTAGTAGAATTAGGACATCAAATGCCATATGTACCTAATCAAGCATACATCCTACCACGTGGTAGTAGGGCATGGCATTCGTGTCCTGATTTAACTTTAGAAGCAGATCATATGAAACG
>Ga0163109_10004492_pt1 | contig 10586 bp, 5 predicted proteins | sample CRUFie1St13metaG_FD_108704 | JGI IMG/M metagenome (GOLD analysis project Ga0163109, IMG submission 108704) | Marine microbial communities from the Costa Rica Dome - CRUD Field 142mm St13 metaG | ecosystem: Environmental > Aquatic > Marine > Oceanic > Photic zone | place: Costa Rica: the Eastern... | reverse complement strand
CGCATGGCCACCACTTGCTGGTTTCCACCTGCGAGCGTGATGCGTGCGGAGGCGACCTGCTGATTGGCTGAGACTTGCTGTCCCAAAACGACGTCCACGGTGTGAACGATGGCGGTGTTTTCCAACTCGGCGTACATGACGTCGCCGTCGGCATCGAGGTCGTAGCCGTCCATATCGGGGTCTTGGTCTCGGTTGAGGGCAGACCGTGGATGGAGGCCGTTGGCGGCTTCCCACTGGTCGGGCATCTCGTCTTGGTCGGTGTCCTCAAGCCAAGGCGACGTGAAGTTCCCTTCTCCGAAAATTTGTGCGACCTGGTATTCTTCGAGGTTGTTCATCCCGTCTTCGTCCCAGTCGCCATAACCATCGGACGCATTCGAGGGATTGAGCACGTAGGCAGCGCTGGGAGCCATGGTGGCATCGGAGTAGCAGAACTCGAAACCGTCCGGCATACCGTCGCCGTCGGTGTCCCAATCCGAAGGACCGTTCAACAAACCGTCGCCGTCCATGTCCATCATGAACCAACTTCGTTCGACACCGAAGAACGGACCGGTGTGGGGAATGGGGTCGAGCAGAGGTTCGTTGCAGTTTTCACCCAGACCGGTGTACAAAGCAATGGTGTCGTTGGCCACTTCGACGATGTCATCAATGAGGTCCATATCGGAGTCCCTGGCGGTCGGGTTCGTTCCAAAGGTTTCTTCTTCGAAGTTGGCAAGACCGTCGTCGTCGGTGTCGAGCACCATATCACAGGAGTGCCTGCCCCCGCTGGCGAGGTCGTCCCATTCGGCCATGCCGTTTTCACCGTTGAACCGTGTCTCAAGCGCATCCACCATGGCTTGGTCGAGCAGGAGACAATCCCAGTTCCCGTCGAGTGGATTGAACAAAATCACCTCGCCGCCGGGGGTTTGGACACTGGCCGTGTAGAGGGATTCCCAGCGGTCGTTCAGACCATCGTTATCGGTATCGGCGCGCTGAGGGTCAGTACCGAGTTCCTGTTCGGCTTGATTGGTGAGACCGTCTCGGTCAGGGTCGCCGGTAGGGCCTTGACTTGGGTCTGGCCAAGAGTCGGTTTCGTTTTCAACTTGGGCTTCGCTTTCATCTTCATTCTGCGTCGGATCCACCTCCAAGTCTTCGGATTCACCGTTGTCGAGTGGATTCAACCCGTGTTGGACTTCCCAACCGTCGCTCATGCCATCGTTGTCGGTATCCGGGTCGTTGACATCGGTACCGTATTGGGTCTGTTCAAGTTTGTCAGAAAGGCCATCGCCGTCCGTATCCAAGGCTTCCGCCATCAGTTCTGAATCGCCCCGAATGTCTTCTTCCACGGCGCTCTCAAAACCGCCGATCTCCTCACTGGTTTGGAAAAACCCGGAGATCCCCACAAAGAGCGAGCCAAAAATAAGGGTCGAAACGATTGCTACATACGCCATTTGATTGTGGTTGAGACTCATCTGTGACACCCGGCACCGCTGTGCAAGACCACCGAGGCGTTGATTCGGTTATGAACCTTGACCACAATTGAGCAGGCAGAAACCGTTGCACAGGCTGATGTTTTGACTGAATTTTCACGGGTATTCTACACGGCGCAAACTCAAAGACACGCGCACACCATCATCAGCCGGCTCAACCCTCACGTCGCCGATGGTCCCGTGAGCACGCTGCCACATGCCAATCAGCTGCCCAATGGCGAGAGGAGCAACAGGAGATTTCACGATAAATACCGAACGGTCGTGGTTTTCGAGGATGCTTTGTTCGACCCGAACGGTGCCAAAGCCTCGCTGGGTCAGACGTGCAGAAAAGTGACCGGCCCAGTCGCTGGGTGTCTGGACATAAATCGGGCGGTCGCTGGACAAAAAGGAACTGGATGCGGCAAAAATCACGGATGCAAGCACGTCGCCGTGCTCGTAGGACGCCTCAAGGTCAAGCCGAAAAGATGGTGAAGATTCTTTGGCCATTGGCCTTCCAAAAAGCGATTCAAACAGATGAAAAAACACATGGTTTGAAAGGAAAAACGAACGTTCCTCGCCGTTGAAAAATACGTTTGCCCGCACATCGAGGTTCAATTCAATCGCACCGGTCAAAGAACCCGGGTGCTCGGAACCGAACCAAGGCAAACGCTGCGGTACAGGGGCTGGGACCATTGGGTCTTCCTTCTTTGCAAACGTCAAGCGAATGGCATCCGCACTGATTTGGTGCCATTCCATCGTCGCCCGTTGCTGATGGAGATGCTCGTGATGTGCCAAGGAAAATCCGACGGTTAGACCGTCGTGGACGGGGGCCGAGATGTGGTCCTCCACAAACCGGCCCCAACCCATTTCTCTAGCCCGTTTCTGAAGACGACGTAGCACCTTGGCCTTACCGAACCAACGACCAAACTGCAGGTTTGGATGCTTGGAAATGACACGTTCCTCTGCATCCGTTGCTGCATAGATCAATTTTCGACCCAGCGGAGATTCAAAACATGCGTCAAGATGATGCCAGAATTTGGAAAATTCGACGGCGCCCATCAGGACACAGGGCTGGCCCAGCGGGTCGTAGAAGTACCCGTCGTCGCCGAAGGTGAACGCGTCCATGTCCGGCGATGACGGTTCGCTCATCGCTCTCCAACCTATTCTGGATAACCTGTCCGCTCTTCATCGTTGAAGCAGTACCGAATGGTTTGGTGGGCTTCCTTCAGGGCATGGACGTCTTTCTTGACGGCGGAGGGGTCCTCATCCTTCAGAAGGACCCTTGCGTACATGCGAGCAACCTCTTCCATGTCTTGTGCGGTAAAGCCGACGCGGGTTAACTCCTGAACACCGAGCCGAAGTCCCGAGGGAGCAAGCGCCTTTGTGTCGCCCGGAAGCATGTTCATGTTGGTGATGATGCCGGCGTCTTCGAGCCGTTGCGCCGCTTTGGCACCGGCACCTGAATCAAGCGCACCATGACGCGTCAAGACCTGATGCGAGGCCGTGTAGCCTCGACCTTCCGCCAGGACATCAAAACCTTCGCCGGCAAGGGCCGCAGCGAAGGCCTGCGCGTTGGCTACCGTGTCGCGAGCATAGGCCGCACCGTATTCTTTGAATTCGGCCAAAGCCATGACCTTCCCTGCCACGTGATGCAGGTGATAGGATGAGCATACACCGGGGAACATGGCCGTGTTGAGCCGGCGATGAAAGGCGGTGTCCTCGGAGGAGGACAACAAAAATCCGCCTTGGGGACCGGGGAAGGTTTTGTGGCTGGAACCCGTCATCAAGTCGGCTCCCTCACGCAGTGGATCTTGAAACTGACCACCTGCAATGAGGCCCAATACATGCGCACCGTCGTACATGACCGAAGCACCAACCTCCTTGGCGGCATCAGCCATTTCCCGGAGAGGGGTTGGGAAGAGGAACACGGATTGACCGAACAGAGCAACCTTGGGTTTGACCTCACGGATGGTCTTGCACGCTGCATCAATATCAGGTTCCATGCGTTCTTCGTTCCAGGGATACGTGGTCAGGTTCAGGTCCCGCAAGCCCACGGCTCCCATTCGGGCGTGTGAAATGTGACCGCCGTCGGCCGTTGAGACCGCTGTGATGGCATCGCCGGGCTTGGCCAGTGCTTTCAATGCCCCAATGTTGGAGACCGTTCCGGACACGGATTGAATGTTGGCAAACGGTGCTTGAAAGACCTCCTGCGCGAGTTCGATACCCAAGGCTTCGATGGTGTCGAAATCCTCGCAGCCTTGGTAGTAGCGCTTCCCAGGGAGACCTTCGGCGTACCGACCGTGAAGGTCGCTCCCGACGATGTCTCGCACGGCGGGTGAGATGATGTTCTCGGAAGCGATCATGCCGAGTCCATGGCGGTACAAGGCACCGCTTGAGCGAACGGCAGCGACGATATCGTCAGCGAGACGTCGGTTTTCGTTTGATGCGCTCCAACTGCCAGGAACCTGAGCCATGCCAATGCATGGTGGTGGACAGTCTTTGAACCCTCGTCCGAGAACCTCAGCCGGCGCACTCAGGTCCGTTCACTTCGAATGGTGTTTCGTGGAATAAATCGCTTTTGGAGCGGCGTTTCCTTTCCTTGAGCGGCGGCGTTAAGGGCTTGCGCTTCCTTCTTCCTGACATAGTTTGTACGTCCGCGATAGGCAACCGGACCGATGTTGCGTTCGAGCATGGGACCTGATTCTTGATGCTCTTTGGGCCGCTTCAACCACCACGCCTTGCCAAGCGGAGAGACACGCGGTGTTCGGCCCTTCTCGATGGCCACGGCACGGCGACGAAGCCGCTGGCGAATTTTCTTCTCCGGTTCCTTGGGCAAGCGTTCAAACAACCAAGCCGGGAAACCGATGTCAAGCACGACGCCGTTGACGGTGACGAGGATACCACCCAGCAACAAGTGGTTACCGATTGGAATGTTGCTGGCTTGAGGCGTGGCCTTGAATCGCTTGAGTCTCCGGGCATACTTGACCATGCCGCGTTGGTCACGATGCTTGATTTGATGTTCTTGCTGGCGAACGATTCGTCTGTAAGAATAATGCATGAACAGCAACCCACACAGGACAGAGAGGCCTTCTGTCTCGCCGACTTCTTGGAACGTGAGGATACCGAGGACGAACCACATCGGGATGAGGACGAGGTATTGGAAGACGTTTGACAGCACACCCGCTGAGAAGCGCGGCGGCATGGCCCGGCGCGTGGCTTCGTGGGCGGCGATCATCACATTGGCATTCATGGCCTCGTCCAACCCTCCCTTTTGTAGAAGAGCTGCGTAAGCGTTGACGGGCGCTGCATCCATCCACTTTTTTGTTTCCTTCTGGTCGTCGAGAACCAACGAGACCTCCATGTGTTCACGCCCTTTGGTACCGTAGCCGAAAATGACGGCAAGCGCAAGGACGCGAGGATCCTTACTGTCGCTTTTGATGAGTTCATCGAGGATGGTTTTGGCATCGTGCCACTGGCCTGTATCGATGAGGCAAAGCGCAACGGCCACGCGCGGGCGAACGCCGGTAGGGTCGCTTCGAACCAGCGTGAGCGCCAACTCGAGGGCTTCGTCGTAAAGACGCTGCCCTCGCAGCAAAGCCACCATCGAAAGCTGGCCCGTTTGGGAAATCTTGTCGTTGTGCATCATCATGTCCTTGGGTTTGGGTTTCCACGTTCGCATCATGGTCAGAAGCATTTGCAGATAGTCAATGGTGGAGTTGTTTTCCCAATCCCACAAGTCGTCCTCTGTCACCGAGCCGTTCCAAGGGTCAAGCCACTCGCAAATGAAGGACAATATTTCGGGTTCGTCGTACCCCTCTGGTTGCTGGAGACCGTGCAAGGCTTCACGCGCAGCGTCCAGCCGTCGCAGGGCCATGTAGCCGGTGGCGATGATCATCCGTGCTTCGTCGTTATCTCCTCCCGTTTGCGCAAGCAGTTTCCGACTGGCTTCGATGGCCTCGGGCCAAAGACCCCTGAGGGCTTTTTCCCACATCGCAGCCCGAGATTGTTCCTGACGAATGAGGGCTTGATCACCCGGGAAATCGTGCGTCTGTATCCGAATGAGCATGTCCAAGTCCTCGTTGTAGGCAGCGTTCTCCACCAAGTTTTGCAGTTTATCCCCGCCTTCGAGGAGTACGGCACCTTCACGGCGTTCATCGGGGTTCAAATCAAAGCGCAGATGGCGAAGATGTCCAAATCGGCTGATGGAGAGGAGCCACGTCATCAAAAAGACCAGTTGGCCAACGGCGATGAACAACCAAACCGTCAACAGCCGCATCCCTTCATCAAAGTCGTTGGCTTCAAGGGTGCCCGTGAACGGCATGAGTCCCCCGAACTCCTTGTAGCAAACCAAAATCAGCAGCAGGACGGTGTAGCCAGAAAAACCTGCGAAAGCAAACGTAAGTTGCCGTGCTTGAGCGGCCTTTTCTGCACGGATCTCACGAGGCGTGTCAAGAATAACCCCGAACATTCCTCCGAAGGATTGACCCCCAAGAATCAGGTTTCGTGTCAGTTCAAAAATAAAGGCCAGACCGACGATCGCAATGTTGAGTGTGAGGTACAGCGAGAGGAAAGTGGGCAACGACTTGACAAATTCCCAATGGAAGAGAATCTCTGAGATCAAGTCAATTCTGACAAAGATCGAATAGCCGATGATGCCGCCGTAATTCAGGACCTCCTCGGCGTTGGGTGGATTGTTCAGCATCACGTACAACACGGTGAGAATTCCGTTGAGGGCCGTGATCGGCATTGTCAGCAGGAAAAGAACCAACAAGAACGAAAACAAACGCCCGATAAATCCGTTTTTGTCGGGGTCGATGGGGTTTTGGCGCCCGCGAGTGGTTCGCCATTTGTTGATGAGCAGCATGTTCCAAGACGCACCCATGATGCGGCCGTAGGCGAAAATGGTCGGCGCCATGAACGTCAGCATGGCGAAGGCAATCCATGTCGGGGTGAGCGTGCCGTTCAGCTGCATGCCGTACGCCAAGACAAGGAGCGTGATGATCACGAGAAGGGCGAGGGTAAACACGCGCCGGATAAGGTCCGCACTCACTGAAGAGCGCACCTCGCGTTGCTTCCCAGAGAGTTGGCTGTTGAGGGTTTCCCACGGAGAGATGAGCACGGGAATCAAAATGAGTGTTGCAATGATGTAGAGATTGAATTCAGCAAACACAGCAGCATCAAACAAGAGTTCAGCGATGAGGATCAACACGCCTGTAAGACCCATCATGTACAACAACACCCCGTAGCTCACCCGACCAGCGTTGAGGAGTCGCCTCGAATCACGGAGGGTTCGTGTGATACGATGAACTTCGTAGAGGTCGTCCTCGATTTCAAACGCCACTTGCAAATTTTTCAGTTGCTGCGGGATGAACCATCGTCGCACAAAGAAGGCCACCACCAACGCACAGAGCAGCGGTGTCAGCGAAGACATCGAAATCCCGGACGATGTCGAGATGGACGAAGCGGAAACGGTCGAGGCTTGGGAAAGGGTTGCGAGCATGGCGATGCAAAGCAAGGAACCACGGCGCATGTAAACCAGCCCCCCGTTTGGGATTGATGAATGCTCCTACGACATTCCGGCGTTCAGCGATGCTTCTGGAGGAAACGGTCCATTCGGTCAAAGACCTCGTCCAGAACATCAATGTCGGCGAGATAGACCAGTCGGACATGGCCGCGTCCAAGTTCGGGCGAGAAGCCGCTGCCGTGGACCAAGAGAACGTGTTCCTCATGGAGCAGGCGCAAAACGAACGCCTTGTCGTCGGCTGCCCAGTGCTCATCAGTCAAGCGGATGAACATGTAGAAAGCACCCCCGGGTTGCTCAACTTCCAAGCCTTCGATACCGGCAATGCGCTTGAGGCAGTGGTCGCGTTGCTTCATCACCCGCTCGGCGTAGACATCCATCCAGCCCTTGTCACCCTTCAAACCGGCGAGGTAGCCCAACTGGGCGGGTGTCGAAGCGCATAATCTCGAGCGCAGAAGCCGCTCGATTCCGTCCCGCACCAGGCCTAAGCGTTTGGCCGGGTCGTGAAGCGCCATGTAGCCAATCCGCCAACCGGGTGCATAGTAGACTTTGGAAACCCCGTTGAGAGCGATCACGGGGACATCCGAACTCCGGCTGGCAACCGAAACATGACGCCCGGTAAAGTCCAATCCATCGTAGATTTCATCGGCGATGACGATGCAGTTGGGATACGTTCGTGCAATCGCCAAAATGGCGTCGACGTCCTCGGCATCGCAGACCGTCCCGCAGGGGTTGTTGGGGTTGATCAGGACCAAGAGCCGAACATCGTCATCCATCTTTGAAGCAATGTCGTCAAAGTCAGGTTTCCATCCGTCGTCCTGATGCAGTTGGTATTCGATGGTTTCAGCACCGAACATCTGAGGGTAGGCCATGTAGGGCGGGTAGTGGGGGCCGGGAGCCAAAACCTTCGTCCCCTCTTCCAAAACGGCTGCAAAAATCAACTGCAACGCTTCGGTTACACCGTGGCAGACGTAGACATCGTCGGAAGTTGCATCCCAGCCCTTGCGTCGCTCGTCATCGGCAATGGCTTGCCGGAGTTCAGGCAGCCCGTACGAAGGGGAGTATCCGTTTTGACCGCCTTTCAAGGCTTTCACGTACGCATCGACCATATGCGGTGGTGTTGGAAGACCCGGATAGGCAATTGGATCACCGATGTTCAGCTTGATGATGTCATGACCCTCTGATTCCAAGCGCGTAGCGGGGACCACCACATCTCGTATGGCGTACTCGATGTTCGCTGCTCGTGTGGAGACAGGCACCGGTTCAGTCATGGTTCAACACGCTCACAAATCTGCAACATCAACGCCCGCCATGCGGAGCACCTCAGCGAATTGTTCTTCGGACACAGGCTGGACCGATAGCCGCTGACCGCGCTGCAGCAACGGCATCCCCTCAAGGTTCGGGTTGTCTTTCATGTCCTGAAGCGGGACCATCGGCAATTCTCGAACGGGTTCGATATCAACCATGAACCAGCGGGGGCTTTCCGCCGTCGATTTTTCATCAAAGTACTTGCTTGAGGCATCCCAAGAAGTGAAGTCACCGTACCCTTCCCGGGTGACCCTCGCAACACCTGCAACGTGCGGGGGCTTGGTATTGGAGTGGTAGTAGAGGATCAAATCTCCCACCTTCATGGCATCCCGCATCATGTTCCGGGCCTGATAATTCCGCACACCGTCCCAGTGTGTCCAACCGTCCTCAACGAGTTGACTGTAAGGGTAAACGTCCAACTCTGATTTCATCAACCAGTGGTTCATGGTCCATGGGAAACCAAAGGGGTCTATGGACTCAACGCTCACCAAACATCAACCACTTCGTCGACCAAAGCGGCGTCCATGACGTCTTCGGTATCCGTAGCGGTCCGTATGAGACCGAGTTTCTTGGCCATGTTGTTTCCGCCGCTTACCGCCCCAATCCCCATCTTTTCGAGGGTGATAAAAATAGCGGGTAAGAGAATCAGCGCGCTGGCGGCGGCGACCCAGAGCAAGATCAGAATCACGGTGATGAACGGTGTAATTTCTGGAATCGGTATGTCGTATGCTGTGAACATTCCCAGCGAAGTCACGACAGCGGCCTCAAACAACGACATGCCCGTCCCAACGGCCGCACTGCGGATGGCTTGTATGCCCCCGCCCAATTCTCTGATTCTGTTGGCGATGTGAATGGAAAAGTCAACGCCAACCCCGACCAGGATCGAGCCGATCATCACCGTCACCAACGAGAGCGGAACGTCCATCCGCCACATGACCAACCACTGAAGGGCGACGGTTGCGATAACAGGCGATGTGGTCCATATGGAGTACCGAATGTCCCTGAAGACAATGGCGAGGGTAATGAGGGTCAAGATGATGGCAAAACCAAGCGACGTCCACTGGGAGCCAACGATGAGTTCGTTGACCTCAATCGCCGTGGCAGCGACTCCGGTGAGTTCCTCTGCAGTTTCACCGTACTTCCCCTGGAACGTTGCCGCCTTTTCGTTGACGGAATCAACGCTTTTCGCAGTGTCAGCCACAGGAATGAACGGCATGTCAACGTAAATGAGCGAGCGGCTGAAATCATCGCTGACGAAAATCTCACGCGTTTCCTTGGTCAGCGATGCGTAAAACACGTCCAAGAGGAAGATTTGGCTTTGACGTGATGCGGGAAGACCAAACGAGTCCGGGTCGTTAAGCAGATCCCAAAAGGAGGCGTCGATGGATTGGCTTTGATTGATCAACACATCGGCGGTGGTTTTGACATCCTCGCACTGTTCGTTGCCTCCGCACGGAATAAGCTGGAAAAGTTCGTTAATCTGACCGCCCGAAACCGTTACTTGTATGCCGGAGGATTTCATCAAGAAAACCACCGACACGGCCGTTGTGTTTTCGACGGTGTTCAACGATGCTTCCAGGTTGTCAATTTTTTGTAAAATTTCTACCGGGTCATCGTTTGAAACATCCTGGTCGTTGAAATCACCGCTTACGTTGGCGTTGACGAGGACCATGCCGACTTGACCGGCCTCAAACTCACGGCTGTATTGTTTCATTTTGACGACGGGGGATTCACCCTCAGGAGCCATACCAAGAAGGTCGATGTTCTCCTCGACGTTGGCTTGGCCGATGGTGGCGGACAACAGAATCATGAGAATAAACACCCCAATGACGCCCTTGTTTCGCTTCACGGGAATGTCCACGAGAACGTCGAAGGCCTTGAGCGGCGGATGTTTCGGTTTCTTCAGGTCCAAAATGAGGGTCAAATTGGGGACCATGAACATCGTCAGCAGATAAACGATGACGATACCGCCAGAAAGGGCAATACCGACCGTTTGAATGGGAGCCATCGGGGTGAAAACAAGCGAGATGAAGCCGATGACCGTCGTGACGGCGGACAAAAAGACGGCTCGTCCGGTTGAACTAAGCGATGCCCGCATTTTTTCGCTCTTGCTTCCCTCTTCCTCAGCGTACCTGTTGGTGATGTGTAACCCGTACGACACCCCCAACGCAAGGAGAATCGGACCCACGATGATCACGGTCATCGTGACTTCGTAGTTGGTTGCTCCGATGAGGCCTAAGGTCCAGAACACGGCGCAGAGCGTCGGAAGACCCGCAATGACCACGACCTTGAACCCTTGGAGGGGACGGATG
>Ga0163109_10004491_pt1 | contig 10589 bp, 9 predicted proteins | sample CRUFie1St13metaG_FD_108704 | JGI IMG/M metagenome (GOLD analysis project Ga0163109, IMG submission 108704) | Marine microbial communities from the Costa Rica Dome - CRUD Field 142mm St13 metaG | ecosystem: Environmental > Aquatic > Marine > Oceanic > Photic zone | place: Costa Rica: the Eastern... | reverse complement strand
GAAATATCATTAATATCCAAATGGTAATTTTTGGAATTAAAATTTTCTTTGTAGTGTTTTAAACGTTCTTTACCTCCAGTAACTTTTAATAATTCTTTGTACAATTTCTTTGACCAGTTCCAGTTAATACCTTCGTCAGAAAATATACTATTATATGCTTTTCTATGTAATTCTTCTGTTTCAGCGATTGTTCCATCAACATCAAAAATTAATGCTTTTACCAATAAAAATTCCTTTCAGGATTTCATTTTCTGATTGAATATACTTAGGATATTTTGTTTTCTTTAACAATAAAATTTTTTCAAATTTAGGAGAGGTCAAAATGGAAGATTTTTTTGAAATCGGATTAAGAGAAAGAAAAGCAACTTTAGGTGAGAAATATGTAGAAAAAAATTTAAAGGAAGCAGATGAATTCACAAAACCTTTTCAGGAAGCTATGACGTCTTGGTGTTGGGGCTTTGGATGGGGTGACAAGAGTATTGATAGAAAAACTAGATCTATGATGAACTTAGCAATGATTGGAGCTCTTGGTAAATTGAATGAGTGGGAAATACATTGTAGAGGAGCTTTGAAAAATGGTGTCTCTAAAGAACAAATAAGAGCTATAATTCATGTAATTGGTATCTATTGTGGTGTTCCCCAAGCTTTAGAATGCTTTAGAATTGCAAAAAAAGTTTTTTCAGAAATGTAGATACCAGAGAGAGATTTGTTAAAAATCCTTTTAATTATTTATTAATTTATTTAATTATAGTGTAAGAATAAAATTTATTATTTAAAAATTAAAAATGCTAAAAAAGAATTCAACTAAATTAAAAAAAGAAAATTTTGTAAGATTTTATTTAAATGATAATTTGATTGAAAAATCGATTAGTGATCCACAACAGACATTATTAGATTTTTTGAGAATTGATCAAAATTTAAAAGGGACAAAAGAAGGTTGTGCTGAAGGTGATTGTGGTGCGTGTACAGTACTAATTGGTAAAGTTAATAAATATCATAAAGTTTCATATAGGACTGCAAATTCATGCATAGTTTTCTTACCATCAATTGATTGTTCACACTTGATTACAGTAGATGGTTTGTCTAAAGGCTTGGAAGAACTCCATCCAGTACAAGAGGCAATGGTAAGAAATTCTGGGGCTCAGTGTGGTTTTTGCACACCTGGTTTTGTGATGTCAATGTACGGATTGTTTTTAAAAACCAAAAAACCAAATAGAGCTCAAATCTTGAATTCAATTCAAGGTAATCTTTGTCGATGTACGGGATATGGTCCAATAATTTCAGCTGCCGAAGATCTCAGTAAAAGTTTTTCTTGTTCAAATGATTTTCTGATAAAAAATAACAAAAAATGGGCTCAGAAATTAATAGATTTAATAGAAAATGGTTCTAAAGAAAAAGAAAATAATCCGAATTACTCTATTCCAAAAAATATAAGGGAATTAAAGGAAGTCTTGTATCATAAGGAAAATTCAACAATAGTCGCTGGTTCAACTGACGTTGGTCTATGGGTAAATAAACAATTTAAAGAAATAAGGCCTATAGTATTTATAAATCAAATTGATGAATTAAAGTATATTAAGATTTATAATGATAAAATTTTACTAGGTTCCTTAGTTACTTATTCAGATTTTCAAGATTTTGTAACTAAATATTTTCCAAATTTAAATGAGTACATAAACAGAATTGGAGGGGATCAAATAAGAAATATGGGCACTATTGGTGGTAACATTGCAAATGGATCTCCAATTGGTGATATAGCACCACTTTTTTTAGCTCTTGGTGCAAAAATGAAAATCATCGGTAAAGAAACAACCCGAAAAATAAATGTAGAAAATTTTTTTATTGAATATGGTTTGCAAGCAATAAATGCAAAAGAATATATTCATGATTTTGAAATTCCAAATCCAAAAACAAAAAAATTTGATTTTATAGCTTATAAAGTGTCAAAAAGACGTTATGAAGATATTTCTACTATCACAGGAGCATTTTTCTTTGAAAAAAAATTGAATAAGAAATCTAATGTTAGGTTTGCCTATGGAGGAATGGCAGGAATCCCAAAGAGATCCAAATCTTTGGAAAATTTATTTAACCAAAAATTTGAAGGTAATTTCGATGAAAAAAGTATTGAGATGGCTATTAAAAATGACTTTCAGCCACTTACTGACTGCAGAGCGACTTCACTTTATCGTCATAGAGTTGCAGAAAATCTTTTTAAAAAATTTTCATGCTTTATTAAAAATATACCTAATATAAAAGAAGTGTAAAAGGTTTAGGGAATTGAAGCAAATTAGAAGAAAAGAAGGAATACTAAGGTCTACTGAAGAGGATATAGTGAGGCATGAGTCCCTTAACAAATTTGTCAGTGGTAAAGCAGAATATATAGATGATTTAGCTGAGGAGCATGGAACTTTACATGCTTACGTAGGAAAATCTGACTTTGCAAAGGGAATAATACTAGATATTGACATAAAAGAAGTTTGGGCTTCAGAGGGTGTCGTAGATATATTTACAGCGAAAGATTTACCTGGGTCGAATGATATAAGCCCCACCTCTATGAGAGATGAACCAGTTTTAGTAGACAAAGATGTTTCTTTTTTTGGACAACCGCTATTTGTAGTAGTCGCTAAAACAAGACTTGAAGCCAGAAAAGCGGCTTCCTTAGTAAAGATAAAAAAAAATATTCACAACCCTCTACTAGATATACATAATATTAAAAATAAAAATCCAGAAATAGTCACAACTCCGTTGAAATTAGAGAGAGGTGATGTATGCGAATATCTAAAAAAATCAAAATACAAAATAAGTGGTGAAATTTATATTGGAGGGCAAGATCATTTCTATTTGGAAAGCCACATTGCCATGGCGAGAATTGAAGAAAGTGAAGAGGTAATAATTCACTCTTCAACCCAGCATCCTACCGAAGTACAACATATGGTGGCTAAAGTATTAGATATTCCATTTAACAAAGTTATTGTAAAAGTTAAAAGAATGGGTGGAGGATTTGGAGGAAAAGAAACTCAGTCGAATTTTTTTGCAGTAATTGCTGCTTTAGCTGCAGTAAGAAATGGAACTGCAGTTAAAATAAGACCTGATAGAGATGATGACATGATTATGACCGGTAAAAGGCACCCATTTCATATATCTTACAATGTTGGTTTCGAAAAAAATGGAGAAATAATGGCTGTTGATGCATTATTAAGTGCAGATTGTGGATTTTCTTCTGATCTTTCTGGACCTATTACTGATCGAGCATTATTTCATTCTGATAATTGTTATTTTTATCCAAATGTGCGACTTATTTCTAGACCACTTAAAACAAATAAAGTTTCTAATACTGCATTTCGTGGTTTTGGGGGTCCCCAAGGTATGATGTTAGCTGAAAGAGTTATCCAAGAGGTTGCCTTTTTTCTTGGAAAGGATCCACTTGATATTAAAAAAATGAATCTATATGGGACAGGTAAAAAGTCAATATCACCTTATTATCAAAAGATTTCTGATAATATTTCAAAGCGAATTATAATGGAATTAGAAAATTCTTCTAATTATAAAAAAAGAAGAAAAGAAGTTCTTATATTTAATAAAAATAATATTTTTTTTAAAAAAGGTATTGCTCTTACCCCTGTAAAATTTGGAATATCTTTTACTGCTACATGGTTTAATCAAGGTGGTGCATTAGTTCATGTTTATACTGATGGGTCAGTAATTGTTAATCATGGTGGAACTGAAATGGGTCAGGGTTTGCATACAAAAGTTTTAGGAATAATAACTAAGGAGTTGGGGGTAAGTCTTGATAAAATAAAAATAACAGATACTGATACAAGTAAGATTGCAAATACTTCCGCTACGGCTGCTTCATCTGGTTCAGATTTAAATGGAATGGCAGCTTTTAAAGCAGCAAAAAAGATTAAAAAAAGAATATTAAATTTTATAACAAAAAGATATGGTGTATCTCCAAAAAATGTTAATTTTAAAAATAATTTTATTCTAACTCCAGATAAAATTTATCCCTTTCATGAAATTGTTAAACAGGCATATTTGGAAAGGGTTCAGCTTTGGGATTCTGGATTTTATAAAACTCCAAAAATTCATTGGGACAGAAAAAAAGCAAAGGGCAAACCTTTTTACTATTATAGTTATGGTGCTGCAGTTTCTGAAGTTACAGTTGATATTTTAACTGGTGAATACAAGGTGAATAGGGTTGATATATTGCATGATGTTGGTAAGTCTCTAAATAAAACAATAGATATAGGACAAATTGAGGGGGGGTTCATCCAGGGAATGGGTTGGTTAACTTGTGAAGAACTTTTTTGGGATCAAGATGGTTTTTTAAAAACTCATGCCCCTTCTACTTATAAAATACCTCTTGCGTCTGATAGACCTGAAATTTTTAATATCCAAATAGCAAGTTGGTCAAAAAATAGTGAAAAAACAATTAAAAGATCCAAGGCTGTTGGGGAACCACCTTTTATGTTGGCAATATCTGTACATGAAGCTCTTCAAATGGCTGTAGCTTCTATTGCTGATTACAAAGTAAAGCCAAAAATGAATGCTCCAGCTACACCAGAAGAAGTTTTATCATCAATTTATGATATTAAGAAAGAGTATCAATTTTGATTTTGACTATCGAAGAACTTCAAAAATTTTTAAAAGATAATAAAGATGTTGCTTATTGCAAAATTTTAAAAAATTTAGGCTCCTCTCCAAGGGAGAAAGGAGCTTGGATGTTAATTAGTAAGCAGGGGAAAATTTTTGGAACAATAGGAGGTGGACAATTAGAATATAATCTTATTCAAAGTGTCATGAAACAAGACTGGAAAGTTGATTTCAACTTAGAGATTGAAACGACTTTGGGACCAGATATTGCACAATGTTGTGGTGGAAAAGTCATTATTTCAATACTTAAAATGAATTATACGTTTTCCAAACATTTATTAGAAAAATTTAAAAAGGATATATCTAAACTTACTCAAGTACTTATTTTTGGTGCAGGTAATGTTGGAACATCATTGGCTTTACAAATGTACAATTTACCTTTCAAAATAAAGTTGATTGATAATAGAGAAAATTTCATTTCAAAACTAAATTTACCTATTGAAAAAAAATTTAGCTTAATTCCAGAGCAAGAAGTTCAAGCAGCAAATGCTTGCTCTTGTTACATAATTACCACTCATGATCATGGCCTTGATTTCTTATTGTGCTATGAAATTTTAAAAAGGAATGATGCTTCTTATATCGGAATGATTGGTTCAAAAACTAAAAGAGGAACTTTAAAAAATTGGCTTAGAAAAAAAGGTATTAATGATATTTCAAATGTAAATATACCAATAGGTAAATCATTAGTTGATACTTATGATAAAAGACCTGAAATTATATCAGCCCATATAATTTCAGAAATGTTATCCATAATTGAAAAAAAAGCGACATAGAAATTATATAATTAGGAAAATTACATGATTTTAAAAGGAAGAATTTTTCATTTCTTAGATAAAGGAAATATAGACAATCCAGAAAATTCTTTTGAATATATTGAAAAAGGCGGATTAGTAATTTCAGGGGAAAAAATAATCGATATTGGAGAATTTAATAAAATAATTCTTCAATATCCAAATTATGAAGTTATAGATCATAAAAATAATATAATTTTCCCTGGTTTTATTGATTTACACAACCACTTTCCTCAAGTTCAGGTAATTGGTTCATATGGCACACAACTTTTAGAGTGGTTGAGCAAATATACTTTTCCTGAAGAATCTAAATTTATATCTAAAGATTATTCTAAACAGCAAGCTAAGAAATTTATAAAATTACTTATCAGCAATGGCACTACTACTTCGGTATCATTTTGTTCTGTCCATAAGGAGTCTGTAAATGCTCTTTTTGAAGAAGCTTCTAAAAAAAACATGTGTATGATTGCTGGTAAAGTAATGATGGATAGAAATGCTCCTAAGAACCTTTTAGATACTCCTCAGACCTCATTTCAAGATACACAGGACTTAATTTCAAAATGGCACAAAAAAAATAGGAATTTTTATGCGATAACACCAAGGTTTGCAATAACTTCATCTCCAGAGCAATTAAAATTAGCAGGTGATTTGTCAAATAGTAATCCTACTTGTTATATTCAAACCCATCTTTCAGAAAATAGAGATGAAATAGAATATACTTTATCTCTATATCCAAAATTTACCCACTATCTGGATATTTACCTTAAAAATGGTATTGTTAATGACAGATCTTTAATGGGACATTCAATTCACCTCAACGATGATGAAATTTCAATATTTAATCAAACTCGAGCCGTTGCAGTTCATTGTCCAACTTCAAATCTTTTCCTAGGTAGTGGTTTATTCCCATTTGAAAAGTTATATAATTCCAACGTCAAATTGGGTATTTCCACTGATGTTGGTGGGGGAACGTCTTATTCAATGCTAAACACTTTGGATGCTGCTTATAAAATTCAGCAATTTAGAAATTTTAGTTTAAATCCAAAATATTCCTTTTATTGGTCCACACTTGGTAATGCAAAATCTTTAGGATTAGAAGATGAGATTGGAAGTTTTAAAAAAGGAAGTTTTGCTGATATTATAGTTTTGGACAGTTCTAGTGATATGGTTTCAAAAATTAGAATGGAAACGTGTGAGACACTTGCTGAAGAATTATTTATTTTGCAAACTTTAGGAGGAGCGCATTCAATTAAATCCGTTTATATTGCAGGTAATTTATTATTGTAATTATTTTTTTATATAAAAAATTATAATAATGAATTAATCTTGATTAACAAAAAAATTAAAACAATACAACTTTACAAATGACTATTTTAAATATTTCGATTTTCACCTTTTTAATTGGTTTAGGTTTATTTTCATATACTATATATGAGAGATCTTCAATTTTAAGCTCGGAAGAGCAAAAACCTAAAACTGAGAATTTAAATTATAAAAATGATAAAAAAGTATTAGAGACCTCACAAAATGAAAAAAGTTTGTTGAATATAAAAAATAGTTTGCAATCTGAAATATTAGCAAAAAAGCATGAAATTAAAGAAAAATCTACACAAAAAAATCAATTAGAAGAAAAAATAAATTTACTTAATTTTACTAAGGAAGAGCTAGAATCTGATTTATTTAATCTTAAGCTAGAGATATCAAAGATAAAGTTGAATTTATCAAAAGAACTAAAACCTAATGACCAACAAAATAAAGTTAACAAAATAAAGGAGAATGAACCTTTATTTGCAAAAAACATTGAGTTGTCTAATCAAATAAAACAAAAAAATGGTATAATTAGTGAATTAGAAAAACAATTACTAATTGCGGAAGAAAAAAATTTACAATTTTCAAAAACTGAATTTAATAAATTAAAGAATGATATTAAAACTTACAAAGTAAACAATAAAAACTTTGAACAAATCATAAATAAGCAAAAAGAGAAAATTTTAGAATTAAAATCTGCAAATTTAATTTTTGAGAAAGAATTAAAACAGCAGATGAATGAAACTACTCCACAAAAAAAATCAGATGGAATTGTTGCTACTTTTTCTGGTAATCTTCTCTATGAACCAATCAAAAAAAGAATTATTCTTATCTCTTCAGATGGAACTCAATATACAATTTTGCAAGATGATTTTCCTGGAGATTTAGTGGCAAAGTGTGGACTTCCTATCACTAATAATTCTAAAAATAGATGTATTGCAACCATCGTAGCTGAACTTATTGTAAAAGACGATCAATTAATTCTTAAAGGAAAAGAAATTAAACAGATAACAAAAAATAAGTAAATAAATACACCAATTAGTGGCACGTTGTTTGCAGTTTAGTATTATGTTCTTTTCTTTCTATCATAATACAAAATGTACATCTAATTTATTTATTTTTATATTACTTATTCTAGTTATATCTACAATTGGTAGTATATTATGGTCAGCTGATTTAAATAATAAACCTAATTGTGAGGATTTAGCTAATCAAGTTGAGCGAGAAGAAAATTTACCAAGCCATTTACTAAGTAGTATTTCCAGAGTAGAAGCAGGAAGAAAATTAACAAATGGGGAAGTCAGAGGATGGCCTTGGTCCATTAATCATGCTGGAAAAGGACTTTATTTTGAAACAAAAGAAGGTGCCTTAAAATATTTAAAAAATGCTGTTGCAAATGGGTCTAGGAACATAGATGTAGGTTGCATGCAATTAAATTACAGATGGCATAAAGGTGGATTTACTTCTCTAGAAGATATGTTTGATCCTGTTAAAAATATTAATTATGCAGCTGAATTTGTTAAAGAACTCTTTGAAAGACATAAAAATTGGGAAGATACAATTAAGCACTACCATTCGAATAAAAAAAAATTTAATATTCCATATCATAAAAAAGTGGCAAAGGTTTGGGATGAAAAGAAAGAGAATGGAGTTATCAATAATCCTTTAGGATTTTCATCCACAGAAAATATTTTGCCTGTGGCAGAAAAAAAATCTATTTTTATTAAAGAAGTTGAACCAATTATTGTTTATGATGCTTCTTCTCACATTGACATTACTGATACAAGTCAGATTTTAAATGAAAGTGGTATCCCTCTTGAGGGTAATAGAAATAAGCATACTTCTAATTTACCCACAAATGTTCCAAAATTTATTAAAAAACATTGGTCATTAGTACTTTCTTTAAGGCAACAACTTGAAAAAGATTAAAAATCTTTTAGAATAATTTATGAAATGGGGTAACTATGGAAGAACTTGAAAAATTTCTTATGAAAGAATTAAAATCTCTTTTATCTAAATATGACGAACTTTATCTTGATCCAATTATAAGGGATAATGGTGATTTTTTAATACCATTACACCCTGATTTGAAAAAAAATAAAGAAGCACAAAAGAGAGTTGCTGATGCTTTTAGTGAGATGATGAAAGCGGATTTGAGTAAAAAACCCAAAAGTAAGGCTTGGGTCTAATTTGGTTTTTTTATCCAAAAAACGTACATTAGAAATTCTGGAAAAAGCAAAACCTGGTGATAAAACCAGTCAATATAGTGATTTATTTTTATCAACATTAATTATTTTAAATCTTTTAGCGGTTTCTCTAGAATCTGTAGAGTCAATTGGAAATATTTTCAGGAAAGAATTTTATATTTTTGAAGTATTTTCAGTATCTATTTTTGTTATCGAGTATATATTAAGAATTTGGGCAACAGGCGCAAAAGGAGATGGAACCAACAGTTCTGCGTTCAAAAACAGATTAAAGTATATTTTTAGTTTTACTGGTCTAATTGACTTATTGGCTATATTACCAAGTTTATTACCCTTATTATTTAGTGTGGATCTAAGATGGTTGAGAGTATTAAGGCTTTTAAGACTACTTAAAATTTCACATTATTCAAGTGCCTTAGAGGATCTATTTTCTGCTATTCATCATGAAAGATCTTCTTTTGCTGCTGCATCTTATCTTTTTATCTTAGCCCTATTTTTTGCATCATCCTTAATGTATGTAGCTGAGAATAGCGTTCAGCCTGATAAATTTAGTTCTATTCCAGAAACAATGTGGTGGTCATTAATTACGTTGACTACAGTTGGTTATGGTGATGTTTCTCCAATTTCCCCTTTAGGAAAAATAATTGGTGCGTTTACTGCAGTAATGGGTGTTTTCTCAGTAGCTCTTCTAACAGGTATTGTTGCAAATGCGTTTGCACATCAAGTGGCCCAAAGAAAAGCGATATTAGAAGCCCAAATAGCAAACGCTTTAGAAGATGGAGAAATTGACTCAGAAGAACAAGCTGAAATTGATAATCTAAGGAAAAGATACGATATATCTGAAGACCATGTTAAAGCAATAATAGAGGTTTTAAAGGATAAATCATCAAGTAAAAAGTAAATAAAGTCATACTCATTGATTTAGGTCTCAAGACAATGTCATTTCCATTTTTGCTTTTCTTCTTCTTTCTGATGACGATGGAATATTCAAAATTTCCCTATATTTAGCTACAGTTCTTCTTGCGAGCTTTACACCTCTTTTACTAATATTTTTTGCTATGGCATCGTCACTTAGTGGTTTGACTGGCTTTTCATCCTGTATCATCTTTGAGATCATATGTCTTACGGCTGCTGCAGATGTTCCTACTCCATTAGAGTTACTCTGTATGCTCACACTGAAAAATGATTTCAATGTAAAAGTACCTCTAGGTGTATTCATTAATAATCCCGCTGTTACTCTGCTGACAGTACTTTCATGCATACCAACTGTTTCAGCGACATCTTTTAAAGAAAGAGGTTTGAGAAAATCTAGCCCATTTTCTAGAAAATCTTTTTGTCTTCTAACTATTTCAGCAGAAATTTTCAATGTAGTAGTATTTCTTTGTTCTAAAGCTCTTTTAAGCCATCTAGCAGATGCTAAAGCTTGATTTGCAAAAGCATTAACCTTTTTATCATGTTTAGGTTTTGAGTTAACGGTAGTTGCATAATCTTCATTAACAAAAACTGTAGGTAAGGTAGACTTATTTAAATCAACAGACCATCCATTTTTAGTTTTCTTTACGATTAAATCTGGTGAACTAATTTGTGGTAAATCATTTTCAAACAATGCACCTGGTTTGGGATTAAAACTTCT
>Ga0163109_10004488_pt1 | contig 10593 bp, 12 predicted proteins | sample CRUFie1St13metaG_FD_108704 | JGI IMG/M metagenome (GOLD analysis project Ga0163109, IMG submission 108704) | Marine microbial communities from the Costa Rica Dome - CRUD Field 142mm St13 metaG | ecosystem: Environmental > Aquatic > Marine > Oceanic > Photic zone | place: Costa Rica: the Eastern... | reverse complement strand
GTTGGCCACATCATTTGGAATCGCTTGTTTCCTGCTTGTGTCTGAAGCTGAACGACGTGGTTCGAAAGGCAGAGGATTGCGCTTTTCAGCCATGGGTCGTGCAGATTGCTGGATGCGGCTCAGCCGCGGATACCCAGTTTGGCGATCAGGCTGGTGTAGCGCTCCTCGCTCTTGCCTCTCACGTAGCTGAGCAGCCGCTTGCGTCGGCCGATCATCTTCAACAGGCCCTGGCGGGAGGAGAAGTCGTGAGTGTTCTGCTGGAGGTGGCTGCTGAGCTTGGAAATCCGCTCGCTCAGCATGGCCACCTGGACCTCAGCCGATCCGGTATCGGTGGCATGGGTCTGGTGAGTGTTGATCAGCTGCTGCTTTTCGGTGGTATCGAGCGACATGCGCGGCGTCTGGCCCTAACAGTGCAATGGCCCAATTTACCCTCCCGCGGTCCCCTCAAGCCGATTCGCTCAGCCATCGCAGACTGGCCCGCAGCCAACCTTCCCCGTCGTTCTCCTCAGGCACCTCTGAACCGCTGGCGACAGCACGCATGGCCCGTCGGATCTCGAGATCCTCATAACCAAGCGTTTCGAGCGTGAGTTGGAGCTCCTGCAATGGTTCTGGCTGAATCGGCAGGGCTTTCACGTCGCTGCGATCCACGATCGACAGCGAGACCTCGTCGCTCTCCGGTACCCAGGCACCGAGTCGATCACGAAGTTCAACGGCGATCCGCTCGGCGGTGCGCTTGCCGACACCCTGCGCCTGGGTCAGTCGCTTCAGGTCTCCTTCAATGATCGCCGCCACCAGGTCCGGTGCTGTGCAGCAATCCAGCAGTGAAAGGGCCATCTGAGGGCCCACACCATTCACGGCGATCAGTGTTCGGAACAGATCGCGGTCCTTTTGCTGAGGAAATCCATAGAGGTTCGAACCATCCTCCCGCTGAACCTGATGCACCCAGAGCGTGCAGGTGGCATCGGTCTGGGCCTCCTGATCACGACGGGTCAGCTGCACTTCATAGCCAACGCCTGAACAGGCGACGACAACCCCGCGACGTCCCCCCTGTTCCCAGGTCTGGATCCGTTCACCCTGAAGCCAGCCGATCATGGAATGCTCCTGTCTGTTGGGTGCTGACTGCGCCTAATGATGCCCGGAAAGCGTCAATTCAGCGCCGCAGGGGAGCTTCAACAGCGGTGCATGACTGATCAGCCCCGCGACCGTACTTCGCATGGCGGCTCTCCCTACTTCACGCGTACCTGCAAAAGGCTTACACCGAATCAGTTGATGAGGAAGATCGTTTGAAACCGGCAACTCTTCATTCCCGTGATTGTGTTGGAGTCTTCCCTCTTCCTCAGGCTGTAGTCGTTCTTCAATGCCGCATCGGGCCTGATCCTGATGTTCGGCGATGTGAACCACCTCAGACATTTGCACTGTGAAGAACATGAAAGTCTTTGCCTCCCTTGCTGCTCTTGCGCTGATGGCTTTTCCGGCGAAATCGGATGTGCGGCCAATGGTCGGCGACCTCATGGCTGAAAAGCTGTATTACGCAGAAGGGCGACAGCACCCTGGCCACCCTCTGCATGGTTCCCATGAGGGGCTGTGGACCGGAGCAGAGCGCTGAACGATTGGAGATTGATGGATGCATCGAATCCTTATTGATTGATCCCTGTGCGCATGAATGTTCTGCAGAGCCTTAGTAGCTTTCGTTACCTGTGTGGTGCATCGCTTGTGAGATTGTGAGCCATTAGTTGATGAAACATGGCCAAGTTAAGACTTGCTCTGTACGGGGCAACTGCATTGGCAGGAATTGCATGGCCTTGGTATTGCATTTTTCAGTTCATCAAAGAAACAGAGGCACTGGGTTTAACAGATCCAATTGAAATCGTGGATTTGTTCTCCCAGGGAGTCTGGGCGAATGCCTCAGCTGGTTTTATTGCCGCTGATCTCACACTTGTTCTGATTGCTTCCTTTGTGTTTTATGCGGCTGAAGGAATCAGGCTGAAAATGAAGTTCTGGTATCTCTACATCGTTGTCACATTTGCTGTGTCCTTCGCCTTCTCGTTTGGTCTGTTCATGTTCAATCGGGAGCGCAACATGACAGCAGCCTTGTCGACTGATCAGTAGTCGCCGCGCTCCGCCAGGGCAGCTGCCATTAGCCTGGGGTCGTTGTTACATGTTGACCGCTTCAGGCATCACGGATGATTGGCATGCAGGGCATGGAAGTTCCAGATTTCAGCATCGCTGATGCTTCCGGTTGTTTTGCAGTCATCCAACCGTTCAGGCGCTTCCTCAGCTTTGTGCTCTCCCTGCTGCTGGTGTGTCTGATCAGCCTCGGCCTGACCTCCTGTTCGCTGGGAGACAAACCGCCACGTGGCGTGATCCTCAGTGCCCTAGGTCAGCAGATTCAGCTCACCCAGAGCGCGATCGCGCAGTCGCTTGATCTTGAGGCTTCCGGAGCTCCCGAGGTCACCCGAGTGCGTCTTGAGCAACAGGAGAGCCTGAGCATCGGTGATCAGAAAGGCGTGCATCTCGTTGGTCGTTTCGACTGGCGACTTCCCGGCGATGCCGTAAAGGTTGACAGCCCCTTCGAGTTGTTCCTCGAGCGTGGTGAGCGCGGTCAGAGCTGGCGGCTGGCCTTGCCGAGCGGTTCCGACGACGGCAGTTCCCAGACCTGGATCACCTACCCGCTGGCCATTGATCCGGCCTGACGGGTTGTCTGGCGCTGAGGCTGATCAGTGTGGCGCCGAGAACGCAGATCGCACCGATGATGACGGTGACCGTCACCGGTTCGGCGAAAATCAACACCCCCCAGAGCGTGGCAAATACCACCTGCACGTAGTTGATCGAGGTGGCACGGGCCGCCGGCAGCGCAGCCAGGCCCTCGGTGAGCCACACCTGTCCAAGCTGCGTCAGTAGACCGACGCCGAGCAACCACATCCAGTCGGATCCTGTGGGCATCACCCATTGATTCATCAGAAACGGCAATGTGGCCGGCACCGAAACCAACGGGAAATAGAACACAATCACCAGTGGATGCTCCCGGACAGACAGCTGGCGCACGCTGACGTAGGCCAGGGCTGTCAGCAGCGCGCCGCCAAGTCCGATCATGGCTGCCAGAGGCGGAAGCCCTGCCATCGACTGTCCGGCCCATTCCGGCTGCACCACCAGCAGAACCCCGAATAGTCCGAGCAGGACGGCCAGGCTGATCCGCTTTCGGATCGGTTCCCCCAGCAAAGCCCAGGCGCTGAGCGTGGTCAGAGTCGGGTAGGTGTACTGGAGAAGGGTGGCTGCTGCCAGGGGCAGGGTGGAGATGGCCTGAAAAAACATCAGCAGAGCTCCCGTGCCGAGCATCCCTCGCACCAGCAGCAACCCTTTCTGCTGTCCCCAGGGAGACACCCCCAGACGCGACAGCATGGTGAGGGTGATCACAAGGCTGATCAGCGAGCGAATCAGCACCACTTCAGCCACAGGCAGACGGCCTCCGAGGTGCTTGACGCACACGGTCATCAGGCTGAAAGCCAGAGCCGCGCCAACCAGACTCATGCAGGCCTTCCATTCCCTTGGCGACTGCGATCCGCGCAGTGTGGTCAGCAGGCCTCGCATTCAGCGCTCTGAACGGTCGTGCTCAACGATGCCATTCACCGGTGAACGGCCTTCCAGTTCAGGCCTTCCCTGGTCGAGCATCGTTATTCCACCAGTGATCCCTGTTCAAGTTTCACGATTCGATCGGCGATATCGAGAATCTTGTTGTCATGGGTCACCATCACGATCGCGGTCTTGTTGTCACGCGCCAGATTCCTGAACAGATCCACGACGTCGCGACCGGATTCCTTGTCGAGAGCAGCCGTCGGTTCATCGGCGAGCAAAAGCTGGGGTGAACCCGCAAGTGCTCTGGCAATCGCCACACGTTGCTTCTGACCACCCGACAGTTTCGCGGGGTAATACTCGATGCGTTCCCCCAGGCCCACCTGTCGAAGCACCTCATTGCAGCGTTCATTCATGGCGGCCTGGCCTCGATCAAGCCATTCAGGGACCACCTCCAAGCCAAGCCGAACGTTCTGTTGCGCGTTGAGGTACGGCATCAGATTGTGAGCCTGGAAAATAAAGCCCACTTTGCGGCGCAACTTCATGAGATTGGTTGTGGATGTTTTCCGCAATTCTTCATTGAAGATGCGAAGACTGCCGTCCTGGGCGGAGCGCAGTCCTCCCACCATGGTCAGCAACGTTGTTTTGCCTGAACCGGATGGCCCCAGAAGGATGGTGATCTCTCCTGGTTGAACGGTGAGATTGATTGAACGCAGAACTTGTTTGCGTTGATCACCATCTCCGAACCAGTGATCCAGATTGCTGATCTCAATCAATGGCGCTGATTCAGGCATCATCAGAACACGTCCGCCGGGTCAAGCTGTCTTAATTTTGAGGTGGCCAACCAACCAGAACCTGAACAAAGAAGCAGCGTCATTGTGAACACAAGCGCTGCACGACTGAAAGACATCACTACCAGCAGACCGGTTGCCTGCATCAGAACTCTGTAAAGCAGAGCTGAGACAATCAGGCTTGGCAGAAACGCAAGGCTTGCGAGAATCACAGATTCCTGAATGATGATCGATACAACGAATCGGTCGCTGTAGCCCATCGCTTTCATCGTGGCGTATTCACTGATGTGTTCGCCCACCTCAGAAAAAAGAATCTGATACACAACAATGCCTCCAACACTGAAGCCAACCAGAACGCCAAGGCCGAAAATCAATCCGAAGGAGGTGTTGCGTTTCCAATGCTCCACCTCACGCAGCTGAAGTTCATCAACGCTGAGAACCTGCAGCGAGGGCCCCAGAACCTGGTTCAGCCGGCTCTGAACATCGCTGGCATCAGCACCCGGTTCCAGTTGCACCACTCCGATCTGAATCTCATCGGGATCACGCTCAGGGAAAAGACCTTGAAAATTGCTGGTAGACGTGATCAGGTTGATATCAGCTGCGAAGGTGAGACCGAGTTGAAAAAGCCCATTCACGCTGGTGCGTTGCCCGTTCAGTTCGGTGCTGAATGCCTGACCTTGTTCAAGGCGTGATCTGACTGGACCTGCCGAATCCTTGGAGGCCTTGTCGAAGAGCACACCACCCTGCAGCTGCAACGACGATCGCTGTGCCGTCAGTTCGGGAAGCCTCAGCGCCGGATTGGAGGGATCCACTCCCATCACCAGAGCTTGCGTTGATTCGCGGGTGTCGGGATTCAACCACTGCAGTTTTCCCAGTCGCAAAGGGCTGACTCCTCGCACTCCCTGGAAGCCGAGCACCTGCAGCAGTCGCGATCTGGGGAACCCTGCCGGCTCTCCGAAATTCGTGTATCGACGCGGAATCACGGCCAGAGATCCGTTGAATTGCTGAATCGGCCGCTTCTGGCTGTCGTAAAGCCCTCCGGAGAGTCCGAGCTGAAAAAACACCAGAACGTTCGCGAATCCCACGCCTGCCAGCGCCGCTGCCAGTCGCAGGGGGCGGTGGGACAACTGAAGCCAGGCGATGGGGGTGCGCTTGAACAGTTTCACGACGCCACCATCACGGTTGCTGCGGTCGGATACGGCGTTGTTCCTCCGTCAGCGGGTCGAAGAGAACATTCACCTGCAGGTTGTTGATCCTGCTGGCGACAGCAAGGCTTTCCTCGGGCAGAGCAAGCTTCACTTTCACCACCCGTTTGTCGACCTTGTCGCCGGCTTCGCCCGTGGCAACGCTCTGAGCGCTGATCTGCTGGGCAATGTCCACAACCGTGGCTGTCTGGATTCTGCCTGGGAAGCCGCTGGCGGTGATGGTGGCGGTTTGTCCTGGACGAATCTCGGGCAGATCACTCTGGTAAATCTCCGCAACCACCCCCATCTTTGTGGTGTCGCCCATCAGCAGCAGTCCCTCCTCACCAACCCTGTCGCCCGCCCTGGCCACGATTTCAAGGATGGTGCCCTGGGATGGCGCTGTCACGGTTGCCTGGTCAAGATCTGCAAGGGCTTGCTTCACCTGAGCCTGCTTGACGCTCACGTCGGCTTTCAGCGTGATCTCGTTGGCGATTGCCTCATTGAGCTGAGCCAGAGCGGCATCCGCGTCCGCCTGAAGCGCCTCATAGCGCTGAAGACTGGTGGCTCCTTTCTCGTAAAGCTGCTTGCCGCGTTGTGCTTCGGCCTGAGCCTGGCGTCGTTCAGCCCTGTAGCGGTCAATGACGGAGATCTGAGCGTCCAGAGCCCGCTGTGCCGCCGTGACTTCAGCCTTCGCTTTGGTCAGGTTGGCTTGGAGTACAGGCTGAGTCTCGAGCACGGCGAGGGGCTCTCCCCGTTCAACGATCTGCCCTTGCTGCACCAGCACCTCCCGGATGGTGTCGTTGCTGAGTGCATTGGGCAGACCAACTTTGAGGATGCCGTCCAGAGGCTCGATCCGTCCGAGTGCGGACACCTGTTGGGGTTGAAGCGTTTCAGGAGCAGCCGTCTGTTGTTCGGGAGCACCGCATCCGCTCAGGATTGCGGCTGACAACCCCAGGGCGATCAGCAGGGAGGAGCCCTGATTCATGCGTCCCCGACCGTTGTTTGGATCGTATTGATGCCTTTGCGGATTGTCATCACAGAGTCCGGCAAGCCTGAAGCAGCCATTCGATCGACGGGACGCGCGGTTTCTCGCACAATGGACCGATGGTCAGCCCCCGACTTCACCCCCGCACCATCGAGGCCGTCAAAGAGCGCGCCGACATCGTGGATGTGGTGGGAGAGCACGTGGTGCTCAAGAAGAAAGGCCGTGAGTTCGTCGGCATCTGCCCGTTCCACGACGACAGCAAACCGTCGATGACGGTGTCTCCCGCCAAGCAGTTCTATTACTGCTTCTCCTGCGGTGCAGGGGGCAACTCCATCAAGTTCCTGATGGAGTTCCAGCGTCAGAGCTTCAGCGAGGTGGTGCTGGACCTTGCCCGCCGTTACCAGCTGCCGGTGGAGACCGTTGATGGTCCACAGCAGGAGCGACTGAAACAGCAGCTGTCACGCCGAGACAAGCTCCATCGCGCTCTGGCACTGGCCTCCGGCTGGTTTCGCTCGCAGCTGAGGACGGATGCCGGTGCCGAGGCTCTCCGCTATCTGCGTGAGACACGTGGCCTGAGCGAAGCCACCCTCGATCAGTTCGAACTTGGCTATGCCCCCGATCAGTGGGATGGTCTGCTCAATCATCTGCAGCAGGTGGAGGGACTTGCTCCCGAGCTGCTGGAGGCAGCAGGACTGGTGGTGCCCCGCAAGGGGGGAAACGGTTTCTACGACCGCTTCCGCCATCGGGTGATTGTTCCCATCCGGGATCGCCAGGGGCGGGTGATCGGCTTCGGCGGTCGAAGCCTGGATGGCAGCGAACCCAAATACCTCAACTCGCCTGAAACCGAGGTGTTCGAAAAGGGCAAGCACCTGTTCGGGCTTGACCAGGCCTCATCCGCGATCCGCAAGGACGATCGGGCTGTGGTGGTGGAGGGTTACTTCGATGTGATTGCCCTGCATGCGGCCGGTGTCACCAATGCGGTGGCCTCTCTGGGCACCGCTCTCAGCAGTCAGCAGATCACCCAGCTGTGCCGGTGCAGTGACGGCAAGCGCATCATCCTGAATTTCGATGCCGATGGTGCCGGCGTCCGTGCCGCCAACCGCGCGATCGGTGAGGTGGAGCAGCTGGCGCTCCAGGGCCAGTTGGAGCTGCGGGTTCTCCACCTTCCATCCGGCAAGGACCCCGATGAATTTCTCAAGGAGCACGGCGCTGGCGACTACCGCGCTCTTCTGGATCAGGCGCCGCTCTGGCTCGACTGGCAGATCGAACAGGTGCTGGAGGGCCGCGATCTCAGCAAGGCGGATCAGTTCCAGCGCTCGGTGTCGTCGCTCGTTGCGCTGCTGGGCAAACTTCCCCAGTCCGCCATCCGCACCCACTACATCCAGCAGGTGGCCGAGCGCCTCAGTGGGGGCCAAGGGCGTCTGGCTCTGCAGCTTGAAGACGACCTTCGCCAGCAGGTTCAAGGTCAGCGTTGGCACGGCCGCTCCACCCGCCATGAAAAGGCCGGTGAAGCCTCCCAGCGTGAACGTTCAGAAGCTGAGATCCTTCTGCTCTATTTGCATTGCCCGTCCCATCGAGCTGGCATCCGCCAAGAACTGAGGAGTCGGGAGCTCGAGGATTTCGCACTTCAGCATCACCGTCTGCTCTGGTCGGGCATCACGGATCTGGAGGAGGGCAACCTCGGCAGTGTGCGGTTGGAAGCGATCAGTCGCGGTGAGGATCGCGGCGACGAACTGGCGGATCTCGATCTGCCCAGATTGCTCACGGATCAGCTCCTGCTGGAAAACAGTGAACTGGTGACGCGTCTGACACCACTGCTTGAACCGGATGAGCTGCAGAGGGTCGCCTTGGCGCGGCCCATGGATCAGCTGCGCGGGACGGCAGCGATGCTCGAGCGGCAGAAGAGCCATAAACGCTGCCGCCATCTGCTGGAGGCCTGGACTGGTCAGCGCCTGCAGACCCTGGAGCGTTGCATCGCCGTGCTGATCGAGCAGGAGAAAGAGGAGCAGTCAGCTCCAACGGCTGACACCGACGTCGACATGGAGCAGCGCATCCACGCGATGTTCGAAGACCTCAATGCTGAAGCTCTGCGCTTTCAGGAGCTGTATTACAGCGAACGTCGACATATTCAGCATCTCGATCAGCAGCGCTGTGCCGGTTACGCCTCGGAACCCAGCTCCGAACCGGCCACATCCGTTAACGGTTGAGTCAGCTGACCAAGGACCAGCCTGCTCAACAGCGCCATCGAATGCCCAGGCCAACGCTGTTGATCAAGAAGTCGTTGCAGTTCGTCTGCTCGTTCGAGTGCGAGGCGAAAGGCCTGCTGATGCTGACTGGGGTCCAGCGTTGACACGTAGACACTGGTCCTTGCCTCCGCTGCAGGGATGCCTTCGCTCGAGAGTCCCAGACCCCTCCGGAACAGATCGGCATTGAAATAGCCAAGCGCCTTCGTCATGCCCATGGCATCGGCGACGATTTCGTCGTAGAGGTTGATGCGCATTCCACCCACAAGTCGCCGGCAGGTGATGTGGGTCAGTTCATGCTCCAGCCTCCAGGTCTGAGACAGCTCAAGCCAGTGATCCGTTTCGGGATGACCGGGAATTGTCTCCGCAGCAAGAGAGGCATAGGGCGCTCTGTGCAATAGCAGGATCTGACATCGCGTCTGCATGCCCAGCTCGCGGATCAAGCCCCAGTGGATCAGGCCGGAAATCGCCTGAGCATGCACGGTTGGCTGCACAGGCACTGCTTCACAGCGGTGGGCGAGACAGCGCACTGCGAGAACGAAATCCTCATGGTGGCGGAAGCACAGCACTGGAACGGCACCTGTCGGATGCTGCGCGATCGATATCGTTGTTCCTGACGGGTCGCGGAGAACCGGCGCACGAGCCAGATCGTCCGGCTGTGCTGATTCTCCCCGCATCACACGTCGCTGATAGGCGTCACTGCTGTGAACGTCGATACCCGGTTGCAGGTAGAGCTGAGGCAGGAGCAGACGGAGATCATCCCAGCATCCCGAAGCCTCTCTTGCTTCGAGCCATGTCTTCCACCACCGATTCCTGGCATCGGCGGTAATCGGCAGATCCGGCCAGCGGGCATCCGCATCCTTGAACCGGCGGCAGTACTCCTCCAACGTCTGCATGGTTGGCCGACTTGCTTGATTCGTGTCTAGCCACAGCGCTCAGCAAGATGAACTGCTCAGCTGTTTCAACGGCCCATCCAGCCTCCATCCACGACCAGTGTCTCGCCGTGCACATAGCGCGAGGCATCACTGGCCAGAAACACCACCGGTCCGCGCAGGTCATCAGGTGATCCCAGACGACCGGCGGGGATGCGTTCGAGGATCTGCCTGGATCTCACCGGATCCGACTGCAACCCTTCGGTCATTTCCGTCTTCACGTATCCGGGTGCAATGGCGTTCACCCTCACGCCGCGTCCTGCCCATTCATTGGCCAGCGAACGTGTGAGATTCGCCAGGCCCGCTTTGCTGGCGGCATAGCTGGCCACATTCAATCCGCCCTGATCACTGAGGATCGAGGCCGTGGAAATGATGCTTCCCCTTCCACGCTTCAGCATCAGCGTCCCGATCCTGCGACTCACTCTGAACACCGCACTGAGGTTGACCTCCAGAACCCTGTCCCAGATCGCATCGCTGTGGTCCTCAGCGGGTGATCGCTGCACGATGCCTGCGTTGTTCACCAGCACGTCAATGACCGAATGTTCACTCAGAATCTGTTCGAGCACGAGGTCAACGGCATGGCGGTCGCTGAGGTCGCAGCGATAACCACAAAATCGACGGCCACGCTTGCGAATGGCGTCTCCCACCTCACTGTTCTCGGGGTTGAGGGAGGCGCTGATTCCAATGATGTCCGCCCCTGCTGCGGCCAGTGCATCCGCCATCGCCTGTCCTATTCCACGGCGGCAACCCGTCACCAGGGCCACCTGACCATCCAGCCTGAACAGCGAATCCTGCATGGTTTGGTGCTTTTCTGAATGCTCATTCTTGAGCGTCGAGGCACTGGGCAGCAGACCCGCTCGGCGGCATGATCAAAAAGATTGTGTCTCG
>Ga0163109_10004487_pt1 | contig 10594 bp, 6 predicted proteins | sample CRUFie1St13metaG_FD_108704 | JGI IMG/M metagenome (GOLD analysis project Ga0163109, IMG submission 108704) | Marine microbial communities from the Costa Rica Dome - CRUD Field 142mm St13 metaG | ecosystem: Environmental > Aquatic > Marine > Oceanic > Photic zone | place: Costa Rica: the Eastern... | reverse complement strand
TACTTCTTTCCTCTACTGATTCTGTTCCTGTCCAAAGAGCAAAGCTCGCTCTATATACTTTATCTAAATCAACTGGTTCATCTATACCGGATAGTCTTACTTTGTCTCCTTCTACCTCTTCGACAAGATATGTTCTCCATGTATCTTTTTCAACTTCATATCTTACTCTTACATCTTTTTCAATAGTATCATCTTTTTCGATATCTACTTCCTTACCACGAAGAGATGTTTTAAGTTGAGAGTATCCATGTTGAATAAGAATTCTTGCGAAAATTTCAATACCCTCTACACTTCTGAATTGAGAATATCCAAAAACTAATCCAGGAGTATTATGAATATTTTTCAACATAAGTGCATATTTAGGTGATAAATCCATAAGATTGATTCCTTCGCCATCAATTGTTAAATTATTTTTGGTAAGTTGATCAATTGCTCTGAGACAAATATCACGGTAGGTTTGTTCAGATTCATCAGATGTTACATTAACATCTAAATTTAGAGCATTTGTATCATTAAATTTATAAGATTTAAGCCATGCTTCTTTATCTTTAAATTCTCCTGGATTATCTGAATATAGTTTTCCTAATAATTCATCAGCAATATTAGAATCATCAGTGCTTAAAGTAGACAAATATTCTGCTAATTTATCAGAACGATCTTCATGTGATCCCTGCATAATTACTTTAAGTTGGTCAGCAATTTTGTCAATTTTATCCCTACTTACTGCGGTTAATATACTATCCTTAATCAATTCATCTTTTTTAGGAGGCATAGGTCTTTCAATTGTGGGTGGAAATACAAATAGTCCTTTTTGGCGTGAGAATACTCTAAAAAGATTAGGAACATTTTCTGTTACGCTTTCAATCATCGCCTTTTGGTTAATACCTCCTCTGCGTTTGTTAAGTTGTTCGAGTTCTCTTTCAATTTTTCTTTTAGCAGCATATTCAATAAATTGAAAGTTGGACATGTAAGCATGTGTTTCGTCTTCAGAGGCAAATTCTAGTTCAGGGAAAATATCAGCTCCAGTTGCCTCATCTTTTCCACTAATTTCATTATAAAATGATACAAGTCCAGTTATTCTATTCTTAAATGTTACGGTGTTTTTTAGTAAAAATTTTTCAGAATCTATGTAAAAATTATTAAACAATTCTTTGCTCATATCTCTTTCATTAGAATTACCTATCATACTTTCCTGACTAGATCTATTAACCAATAAATCAGGGAACATTGAATAATAACTAATATCATAATCTCCATTTTGTTGGTAACCTTGTTTACTTAATTCTTGTATTATTAAACCTATGAAAAAGATGTCACTTGTATCATTATTTAATTCACTTTTAATAACTTTACCATTACCTGATGGACTTTTAATAAAGCCAATAGGAATCCTAGTTACATCAATACTTTTATTTCTTACATTTACCTTAAATCTATCAATTTGCTTTACATTTCTTAAACTACTCTCAATTTGACTAGCATTAAATATACCGCTTGGATGTTTTAGTGGAATTCTGAATGAACGAATGAGTCCTCTAAGCATATTCATCATCAATCCTAACTCAAAAGCATAGTTAATTACAGGAGTTCCTGATAGTAATACTACTTTAAGATTTTTGGCTCTCATAATTAACTCATATAACTTAGGCCCATTAAATCCACTGCCTACCATTGATGCTGTAAGATTATGAATTTCATCAATTACCAATACTTTATCATCAAATGGATTAGGAATAGCATTTTCAGGATTATAAACATAATTTAATAAAGTGGTTCTGTCTTTGTTAGATAATTGTGATTTTTTCTTATTTCCAAATAATTTTATATGTAAAGCTGAATAATTTGGAAGTAATCTTTCAAAAATGTTTGTAATTGTATATTGTCCTGAGTTATAGTTAAGAATTGTAAATCTGTGATCAAACATAATTTTTATCTGGTCAAGAAGTTGTTTTTGAGATTTTTCGTCAAGCGTATCGAAATTAGGAGGAGGATTATTGCTATAATTAATCATCCATATTCCTTTTGGATAAGATTTTGAAATGTTATGCTGCATTATTTTTTGAAATACCATAGGGTCTAATCCTTTACCAATTAACAATTCTTTTACTTCATCTAATCTTGAATCTGATATTTTAGATAAATTTACAAATTTCCAATTATAATTCTTTTTATATCCTATGTCCGCAAAAGTAGCAAGTTCTCTTTCATAATTATTTCTTAATGACGCAGGAAGCATTATTACTATTCTTCTATTCTTAAAGCCTTCAGTGATCATAATAGAAGCTCCTGATTTTCCTGAACCTAAACCATGATATAGAAGAAGACCTCTGTATGGAGAATTATCATTCATAAAATCCGATACAAATTTCTGATGAGAATAAGCTCCTATGTCTACATATCTATTTTCTCTACTATTCCATAATTTAAGAGGTTTTCTTTCTTGCCTACGAGTTGCATCATCAAATTGTCTAAGAAAATCTGGAAATGATTTATCACTTGGAAGAGTCCATTCATCTAATGATACGCGATCCACTGTATTATCATCTTTAAACAGATTCATCTTTGGTATAACCATTTTAGGGTTTTTTACCAATTCTTTTTTCTTAGCAGTTTTCATTATTTATTATATAAAAAGAAAATACTAACAACATAAGTTTTTGCTTGTTATCAAATTTATTATTCAATACAACCAAAGAATTTAAGTGCTTCCAAAGATGCTTGTTGCTGTGCATCTGCTTTCTTTTTACCAACTCCTTTTCCTACAATATTACCATCTTTATCAATAATACCTTCTGTAAATATTCTTTGATGAGGCGGTCCTTCTACACCAATTGAAATATATTCTGGAGTAATATGAAATTCTTTCTGATAATATTGTAAAATTTGCTCTTTATAATTTTCTTCTTTAGCCAAAAGATCTTCAAAGTCAACAACAAGTTCAAGTAGATTTTCAACAAAAGCATTTACTATAACCCAACCAGGTCCAATTAATCGAAGGTCCCTCTTTAATTTATCTGATGCCACAGTTTTACTGACAATTTCTGATATATATCCTGTTTCATTTTGATCAAGGAATATAGCACAAATAAATGCTTCCATAACATCTTCAAGAATTCTGTCATTATTCCTTCCAGCTACTGTCATCTCTTCTACTTGTCTTGAAATAATAAGATGTTTCCCAAGATCAAGATATTTAGCAAATTTTGCTAAACTGCTTGTTTTTACAAGTTTTGTTTTCAAAACAGTTTTAAATCCTTGAGAAGTATCAGGATATTTTCTATAAATGTAAAACGCAATACTAAAATCAAGTGCTCTATCTCCCAGAAATTCTTGATTCTCATAGTCCTGGTTTTCTTCAAATAGAGGTATTGCTCCTTCGGGTTGATTTGTCACTTCAATAGTTTTTGTTCCATCTTTATTAAATGATTCATAAATACATTTCTTTACATAAGACGAATGGACAAAAGCTGTTTGATAATACTCTAAGTTATTAATTTTCAATACTTCTCTAATATTACTAAATCCTGCTTTTTCAAATATGGTGTAAACATCATCTCGTGTAAGAAGATGGTTTTTGTTATTCCAAGGATCAAGATTGATAATATTTTCTTCAGACATTATTTATATTTTTTATTAATTAATTAACAAATAAAATCAAATTTTTTTAATTTAAGGATATTAATCTAATATAGTTAATATAAATGTCGTTAGTAACACATTCCGCGTTTCGTTTTGATACAAATAGTAACAATGACATAGACTTTACCAATAAATATAGAGGATGGTTTTCAATATTAGGATGTAAATCTAATATCCAAATTGTGCTTAATAGACTACATACTCTAAGAACCATGAATAATTATAAAAAACTAAACAAAGAATTAAAATATCTTTACAATGGAACTACTGTTTTTTTAACACCATACGATTGTAAATATGTAGTTAATTTATTCACAAAAATAACCACGTTGAGACATTTTTTAAACAAATGTGTGTATTCTATCATAAACAAGAGAAATACAAAAAAAGAGATTATAAACACACAAGACCTTGAGTTTCAGGAAATCAAAGAAACTGATACAAATATTATTCAAATAGAAAATCTTTCTAAAATTTATCAATTTAGAATTAATGAAATATTAACCATATATAAATTTTCTGTTTACAATATTGATACTAATTACTATATACCTGAGCCTATTAAACCAAAAAATCCATACACCAATGAAGAGTTAACATGTAAACAAAATTATGTTATCTATCAGAAAATTTTAAAATTTTTTTGTAAAAAAGGCAAATGTTTACCAGAGCATTATATTTTACTTAAAAATTCCTATTTCTGCACGGAAAAATTTAAAAAGAAATACTATTGTTATTTAATATATAAAGCTGCTATAACTGAGACACAGAATTTGAGTGATGATGACTGGCTATTAAATATTGATAATTATTTATGCAATTACTCACATTATTGTAATATTTGTTTTAGGAAAGTAAAAAATGTAAGACAAATTTTTAATGGAATATTGGAATTATTTGTTCTTAATGAAAATGATGTTTATTCCTACGGAGATGCTGAAAATGAATACGTTAAGATTGCTAGTAAACATAACTTAATATTTAATGAAAAACACGAGATTCAACATAGAAATATAGCAAGAGCAAGAAGACCAGCAAGTTGGAGAACTAATAGAACTTCTCGAATAACTAATACAATTGAAAATAATATAACTAATAATAATGAATCCACTATTATTAATCAATTAGATAATGAAAGTCATGATTCTTTGAGTGAAAATGTTTCTCAAAGCGAATCTCTTCAATCTTTTTCTGATATGTCAGATAATTTAGAAGAATTACCATTTTTACCTTCTGAAGATAACTCCTCTATTTGATCAATCAAACCAAGATTAGTAATAATATTTTCGGCAACAGTTTTAGATATTTTTTTAGATTTATCTTCATCACCCATCTTTATATTTTTGATAAAGTCTATTTGAGCATCTTTATTATCAATATTTTTTAATTTTTCTATCATATTATTCATACTCTTGAATTTTTCGGATAATCTTTTTGATACTTTATTTGATATTCCTGGTATACAATTAAGCATCATTTGAAAACTAATGTCAGGGGTAAGATTTTTCTTCTTGGACGACTTTACAGTATTAATCAAATCGCTTTCATAAGTTGATTTAGATTCTAAAAATGTCACACCTTGTTTTGTAAGTTTTTTATGAATAGATTCAATAAAAAATATAGTTTCCATTAAATTACTAGTATGAAATACCTGTAATTCATCTCTATACATAGTATTGATAATCGATGATACTATTGTATGTTTGTCTATTTTATTATATTTAAAACTTTGATTATCTTTTGTTAAATCACCTTCTACAAGATATAGTATTTTTGCTGATTCTTTATTCGCTATAAGCCGTTTTTTTTGTTCTCTACTTCTGGCATCTACTATTGATGCGGCATAATCGGTTACGGTTTTTCTTTCAATTATTAAAAATGGTTTATTAGCAATTTTAAAAACATAGTCGCCTATTTCTAGATTTTCACAAGTAGCATCTTTTATTTTTTCTAATAGTAAATCTTTAATATTTTCTCTATTATCTATTACAAGTTCAACCATATTAGAATAAAACTAATTATCTTAATATAGTTATTAATTATTTTTTTACAGTTTTTTTCCCTTTTGCCGGCTTTGTAACAGATCTTAATCTTTGAGAAGGTCCACCTAAAGGAGCGGTTTGTCTTGTTTGAGCAACAGTTCTTTTTTGCTTACTAGCACTACTTCTTTTGATAGCTTTTTGTTCAGCTGCGAGTAAAGAAACTTGTGAAGGTGTTAATCCTGAATGAACTTTAGCGGGTTTTGTTGAAGTGCTTGTTGATGTTCCTTTTCCTGCTTTAGTTTTTTTTGGCGCAGAAAATATATCTTCCTCTAGTAAAACTTCTGTGGAACGATCCTTTTTATAGTAGGCACTTTCTGATTTTCTATATATCGGATTAGATCTTAGACTTTCAGTTGATTGAACTTTAAACATATTATTGTTATAATATTATATTTAAATTTTAGATATTAAATATTTATTTAAATTTATCTTTTTCCTCTGGATGAAGAAGTTGGTCTTCCTCTGCCTCTTCCAGTGTTAGATCCACGTCCTCTGGATGAAGAAGTTGGTCTTCCTCTGCCTCTTCCAGTGTTAGATCCACGTCCTCTGGATGAAGAAGTTGGTCTTCCTCTGCCTCTTCTTGAAGGTGAAGGACTTCTTACTCTAGATTCTCTTGCTAATCTCATGGCTCTTTGAGAAGGTGTTTCTGTTGTGCGTTCTGTTCCTCTTCTTCTTGGTGAAGGACTGCGTCTTACATTTTCAGCGGCAGCTGAAGCACGTGATCTAACTCTTGCTGTTGCCATTTGTCTTGCTTCCTCCAATGATCTACGACGAGGAGATGTAGAACGAGAGCGAGAACGAGAGCGAGAGCGAGCTTGTGCTCTCATACGTGCCATTTCAGATGGAGATAGTGGTTCTGATCTTCCATAACTTCTTCTATCAATCGCATCAGCAGCTGCTCTTGAACGATCTTGAACTCTTTGTTGTGCTCGTGCTCTTGCTTCATCAACAACACTTCTTCTGGTTACACCTTGATGAGGTGTAGCGTATCTTGGGGATGGAGCTCTTGAACGTGCTCTTGCCATGGCAGATTCGCTGGCTGTCATTCTTCTAGAACTACGTCTTTGGGCAAGAGATCTATCATAAGATTGCTGAGCTGCTCTTGTTATAGGGTCTCTTTGATTTTCTTCAAATGATCTTACTCTAAACATATTTATATATATATCTTAGAAAATATAAATATATTTACTAACTATTTTATCGTTTGATAATTTATTTATTATAAACTTGTTAAACCTGTAACTGCTATTTTATCAGGTTTCTTAAAATTTCTTCTGAAATTATGACATTTTTGATTACCCATATTAATTGTTCCTTGTTTAGTAATACATTCATCTTTAAATTCTTTAGTCACAAAGCCTGTATTTTCTATTAATAATAGTTTTCTCTTAAGAGATTCTCCCTTGACTTGCGAAGAAGGCATGCTAACTAATCCTTTACGGAATCTAACAAGATCTTTTTCTTTAATTTGTATTTTTTGAATTTCATTAAGTTTAGGTTTAGAACCAAATCTTTCATATTCAGCGCATTTTGACCTATCACCAGCACCTTCTTTTCCAAAACAACTACCTACTACCCATGGTAAATATACTGCTTTTTCAAGAATTTTCATTTGTTCAAAATGGTTTACCTTCGATGCTTTTATTAGGTCATCTCTTGCTTTTCTTATTACATCGGCGTCAACAGCATTAGCTCTTGCTGCTTTTTTCATGTTTTCTAACTGTTTTTCTAGATCTTCCATTTTAGGTATCATTCTTTCAAGTTTATTATTCTTTTGTGTAAGCTCTTTATTAGCTTTTTCAAGAGCAGCTACTCTGGAATCTTTACCAGTTTTTTGTTTAGTTAATTCTTTAATCTTTTCTTCAATTTTACTGTAAATAACTTTACAATGTTTAAGTTTTTGAGTATCCATACCAAGACTTGATTTAATTGCTTCTAATTCACATTCGTATTTATCTATTTTATTTTGCTGTGAGCTCTTATCTGTAGTTAATCCTCTAATTTTAAAGTCTAAATCTCTATTCTTTTTATTAATTCTTTCTATTTCAGTTTGAAGTTTAGTTACATTTCCTGCTGAATCTTTTAGAATTGATTTTACTCTTTCTTGTAAATTAGATACTTTGTCTTGATGTTCTTTACTCTCAGTCTTAGATTTATCTAATTTTCTTTGTATTTTTTCTAATTCGTCCTTCATTTTACTAATTTCCATAGTTTTATCGTATACTTTTCCTTGTGATTCTTGTAATCTGCCAGATATTGTTGTTTTTGAATCATCAAGTTGCTTAAATTTTTTCTGTAATTCTTCAAGTTGTTTTGTTAATCTTCTTTTACTTTCAGCATCCTTGCTACCTTGAGCAGAGCTTTTAAGAGCTTTTTTGTTACTATCAATAAGTTCTTGCAGTTTGTTTACCAAATCACTGTGCATGACCTTACAATGTTTATCGTCAGGTGCTGAGATACCCAAAGATATTTTAGATTGATTTACTTCACATTCTAATTTTGTTATTTTCTTTTTTAACTCACTCCTCTCAGTTAATACTGAAGTTAGTTGTTTAGCTTGTTCAGAACACTTGCGATGAAGTCTATTAATTACTTCTTGTTTTTTTGTTTCTGCCTTTTTTATTTCAGCACAAACAGTATCATTATCTTCTTTTATACTAATTAATTTTTTTGAATGTTCTATATTAATTTGGTCAATTTGCTTTTGTAATTTACTAACAACTTCCTTTTCAATTTCTACTTCGTTTTGAAGTTCAGTTTTAATTTGTTTTAAACGTTTGACATCATTTCTTAAAACTGCTTCAATTTCATCTTTTTTAGATATAGCTAATTTATGTTCAGATACTAATTTATTAATCTTTTGCTCTAATTCGGTAACTTTTTTACTATTAATTTCTCTTAATTTGCTTATTTCTTCAAGATGTTCTCTCTTAGTTTTATCTGCTAGTAATTCCTTATTATTGATTACTGCTAAATTATTTTGTATTTCTTTTTTTGATGATTCAACACTTTTTTTGATGCGTTCTAATACTAATTTATGAGCATCGTTAAGTTTTTTTTCTTGTTCGTCTAGTTCTTTTTTGTGACTTAATTTTAATTCGTCTAACTCTTTTTTACCCAAAAGCTTAGCATCTTGAACATTTTTGGTAAATCTTTCCACGAGTTCTCTTTTTTCTTGTTGCATCTTTTTAATTTGCTCAGAAAGTTGTGTTTTTTGGCTTTCAGATACACCGCAATTTGTGCCTTTTTCTTGTAATTTAGATTCAATAGTTCTAAGTTTTTGAGTAACTTCCTTTAATTTATCTTCTGAACGCTTGGTCATATCTTTTACAAGCTCTCTATGTTTTTTTTCAAGTTCTTCTCTATTTTTTTTAGCAGCAGCAATTATAATTTTTGATTGAACATTACCAAGACGTTTTTGCTCTTGATATCTATCAAGTATTGTATCAACCTTCTTATCTAATTTCATCTGGCTTTTATTTTCAATATCTCTTGATACCGTCATATTTTGATCAAGTATGGTTTCTATTTCCTGTTCCTGTGATGTTCCTATCTTTTGAATATCTAATAATTTTGCTCTGATATCATTTTCAGTAACTTTAATCAAATAATTTAATGAATCTTTTAGTTCTTTATCAACACTATCAGTCATTCTAATAATACCTATTTTTTCATCTGTTAAACGTTTAATTTGTGCTTTAAGATCCTTAGTCTCTTTTTCAGCAGCTCCTAATTTAACCTTTAATGCTGATTCAGTTTCAAGATCGCCTCTTTTTTCTGAAGATGATTGAGATGTTTTTTTTTCGAGCTTGGTATTTATATCAGTTGCCATTTTTCTTAATTTTTTAATTTGTTCTTTTTTACTTTTAATAGAGTTTTCAAGTTCTCTTATAGCTGTTTGATGAGATTGGTTAAGTGTAGCAATTTCTCTATCTTTTAATTCAGTTAATGATCTCAATCTTTCTTCAGCGGATTGACTTAATTTTTCTTTAGCTTGAGAACAGTCTCTGTTTAATGATTCAATTGCTGCTCTATGAGACTCTCTTAATGCTTGAAGATCAGACGAGAATTTAATAGTCATTTGTCTTTTTTCTTGATCATGAGCTTTTTTTATTCCTAATTCTCTGGCAACACGTGTATTTCTTTCTCTCGCAGCTCTCTTAATACTGGGACCTATTGCGGTTGTAGTAGATATAGGCGCAGGTGTGGGCATACTCCTTAACCTTTGCTCTATTTGTCTTTTTGTAGGATAATTAAACATTTATATATATTTATTAGGTTTTAATTTAAATAAGTTATTTCTTAAATTAAAACTGGAAAAATTTATTTTTTGCCTCTGGATTTGCGAGCTGAGCTACGAGGAGATTTGCGAGCGGCTCTACGTGCTGCTTTGCGTGCTTCTTTACGTGCTGCGCTGCGTGCTGCTTTGCTCATGCGGTTTGCTTTATTGGCGCGTTTGCGTTCAGCAGAACGTTTGCCTTTTTGAAGTCTGGCTACAAGAGCTTTTTTGGCTTTTGATGACATGCGACGACGACCTGTTGGTTTATGATCGCATTGGGAACCATCATCTAATCCTGGGAAATCGTAGCGAAGAGGACTGCGTTTGTATTTGCTGCTTCTTACTACAGGTTTGTTGGAACCGCACATGTCTCTTCCTACAGCGATAGCGCGTTCTACAGGATCGGCATGTCTAATTCTATAGTATCTGTCCATTGCTCTTTTGGCTTGATCTTTGGTCATACGGCTTCTTTTGCCACGTTTAGCTTGGACTTGGGATTTGAATTTTCTTGGGCTTAAACCTTTTACAATACGTAAAACGGTTTTTCCTTCTACACGGGACCATCTGGCTTTAACACCATTTTTGAAAGTTACTATTTTTCCTATTTTTTTTAAAGATTTTTTTACAGGGGATC
>Ga0163109_10004486_pt1 | contig 10596 bp, 14 predicted proteins | sample CRUFie1St13metaG_FD_108704 | JGI IMG/M metagenome (GOLD analysis project Ga0163109, IMG submission 108704) | Marine microbial communities from the Costa Rica Dome - CRUD Field 142mm St13 metaG | ecosystem: Environmental > Aquatic > Marine > Oceanic > Photic zone | place: Costa Rica: the Eastern... | reverse complement strand
GTTAGGATCTAAGCTGCCTATCACAACATGTTTCACTCCAGTTTCAATAAGATGGTTAGCGCAAGAGGGGGTTTTCCCAACAAATGAGCATGGCTCTAAAGTGACATACAAGGTAGCCTCCTTTAGCTTATCCAAATCGCCTGATTTTACGGATGAAATAGCGTTAATTTCTGCATGAGGACCACCAAATTCCTTGTGATAACCCTCTCCAATAATCGTATCATTATGTATAATTACGCATCCTACCGCAGGATTTGACCGAACATAAGGCTTACCAAGTTCAGCAAGCTGAAAAGCTCGATCCATATAAAACTGATGACGTTTATTACCTTGCACTTTGACAAGATACAACCTTGCCAGAGTATTCCATGACTAGACAAGAATCAATAGAAAAGCTTAACCAATCAGGATGGACTTCTAGACAAATCCAGCACGTCATGAAGGTCATAGAAGAAGACTGTAGCGGAGATGTTTCCTGGTCAATAATCACTCAACGTCTGCTCAATCACGAACCCATTGAGTATATCACGGGCTACGATTATTTCATGAATCTAAAACTTCATGTCTCTAAGGATGTCTTACTGCCTCGTCCTGAAACAGAAGATCTTTTGGCTCTTATCTTTCAGTATATTCCAACGGAAAACACAGCTAAGGCAAGCTTTTTAGATATTGGAACAGGGTCTGGATGTATCGCACTAGCCCTTAAACAGCGCTATTTAACAGCTCATGTCCATGCTATAGATCTTTGCCCAAAAGCCCTTGCTATTGCTGAAAAGAACAGCAAAATGCATGATTTGAGCCTAAGCCTCCGAGAATGCGATATTTTGGAACTAAATGAGTGGGAGGGCGGAAAATTGAAGTATATCGTCTCTAATCCGCCTTATATTCCGCCCTCTGAACGTCCAATAATGGGGCAAACTACCCTATCCTACGAGCCTGAACTTGCCTTGTTTGTCGATGAGGATGACCCGCTAATCTTCTACCGACACATAGGACTACTTGGCCAAAACACCTTATTGTCAAAAGGGGAAATATGGGTGGAATGTGGTTTTAAACAGGGAGATGAGGTTGCACAGCTCTTTGAGGGCCAAGGGTATACCACTTCTATATACAAGGATAGCAGTGGAGTAAATCGTTTTGTAAGGGCTATCAAGTAAAAAAGAACTAGTCCTTCTTTTTATCGGAGAGATAGCTAAGCATTTCAGTTGACCCTGCCCCCATGCCTACTACCGTTCGCACGGCATCTTCCGGCTTAAGGTCGGTTTCGATGACAGCATCACGTCGAGTTGAGAATACAAAGCCATTGGTTGGATTAGGTGCTGTTGGAACAAAGATGGAATACCATTCAGGATTCGTCTCGTCGGTAACAAAACCTGTCATGAAGACGCCTGATCCATATACGTCGACTAGCACCACTTTACTGAAAGCCTTTTGATCTCTATCCGCAATGGTAGAAACGGTCTCACTTAACACCGAGTACAGCGGAATTTTGCTCAGTAAGTATTTCTCTAAATAATGGTATAGAAATTTACCGATACGCGTCTTAACCGCCAGACCAATAAAGAACATCGCAACCACGATGAGCACCATCGTAATGTAAGCCGCTCCATCGGGATAAGCTTCTACAATATGCAGGGAATTTGCTAGACTCTCTGTTACAGAGTAAATCAAAGAAAAGAGCCATTTAAAAGCAAAGGCAATCAAGGCAATAGGCAGGACAACGACCATGCCCCCAACAATTGCGGTAGTAAAGAAATCTCGAATCTTACGCATCATAATCCACCTCAATATAAGAGGACTTTGGATGAGATTGGCAAGTTAATATGTATCCTTCTTCAACTTCTTTCGGAAGAAGCGCTGTTTGATCATCCATTTCTATCTGACCTTTGACAAGTTTTGCCTTACAGGTATTACAAGCCCCAACCATACAGGCATAAGGGGCGTCAATACCATTATCTAGTGCAGCATTTAACACGGTATCACGCTCCTCCACTTCAATGGATTGATTGTTTCCATCAAGCTGAATTTGAACCATGGCTTTTCCATCAAATGCACCATCACTATCCCCTAGAAGAGCTGCTTGTTTGTCTTCGTCTGTTTTTTCGGTAAAAAACTCAACATGAATTCTTTCATCAGACACCTCAATATTCTTTAAGGCCTGTTGACAGGAACGCATCATTGGACTTGGACCACAGATGTAGAAGTGCGCGGAATCGGTCGACACATTCATACTATTTAACAAGCCGAGCAGGAGTGACTTGCTGATCAGCCCTTCCTTATGCGGAATCGTTTCCATAGTCTTAGAAGAAAACAGCCCTTTTTTCTTTCTTGGTTGATCAAAGACGTGGATGACTTCAAAACGAGAAGAATATTGCTGTTCAAAGGCCTTAATATCCTCTGAGAACATTATTGAATCTCCATTTTTGTTTCCATATATAAGCGAAACTTTAGATGATTCATTGGATTCTAAGATAGTAGTGGCAATAGATAATAAAGGAGTAATGCCACTACCCCCACCAATGAGTACAACATGGGCACTTCCCTGAGCTTCTTTCGTCCAGGTGAAATTACCCATAGGGGGCATACACTCTACAGAATCACCCACTTTAATCTGTCGATTAAGCACTGGAGAAACTTTGCCATTAGGGATTTCCTTAACGCCCACACTAATTGATCCCTGAATACTTGGGGCACTGCATAGTGAATAAGACCTGCGTACTTTTTCATCACCCACCACTACGTCTAAGGTGATGTATTGACCGGGCAAAAACGAAAAGGAATCCGCTAACTCGTTAGGAATATCCAAGGTAACTTTTACCGCCTGATCCGTTAATCGATCAATCTGGCTTACTTGAAGAGAATGAAAATCTGCCATTACTTACAAAAGTGATAGAATACTTCTTTGAGGTGGGCTGAAATCGTTTCAGCATTATTGCTCTCGATTTGATGTCGTTCAATGAAATGAACAAGCTCTCCGTCTTTGAACAACGCCATAGATGGAGAAGATGGCGGATACGGCTGCGTGTAGGACCTTGCCTTATCGGTCGCTTCTTTATCTACTCCGGCAAAAACAGTAACTAAATGGTCTGGCTTTACATCCTGTTGAATGGCATCAATCACAGCTGGTCTTGCTGATCCCGCGGCACATCCGCATACGGAATTAAAAACTACAAACGTAGTTCCTGATTGACTGGAAAGCTCAGCATCTACAGCTTCAGGGGTTTCAAGTTGGCGAAAGCCTTTATCGGTTAATTCAGCCTTCATTGGAAGGACTATTTCTTGTGGATACATGTACTAAATTTCGTTTTGTAATTCTTACAACATTATTAATCGAAGCCAAGTTCAAACTTAGCCTCCTCACTCATCATTTCTTTATCCCAGGGTGGGTCGAAAACAAGTTCAACTACCGCATCCTCCACGCCGTCCACCCCCATCACAACCTCTTCGACCTCACCGGGCAGACTGCCTGCCACTGGACATGCAGGTGAAGTTAAGGTCATTATCACTTCTGCCTGCCCTTTTTCATCCACATTGATTTCATAAATCAAGCCCAAGTCGTAAATGTTTACCGGGATCTCCGGATCGAAGACTGTTTTTATCTGGTCAATGATGGCATTTTTTAAATCTTCCATAGTCAAAGATTGTGCATAAACATCAGTGTAAAGAAACACGATTCGCGAAAAAACGACTTTATTTACTTTTTAACAATCAAAGAGTATGCAAAGTTGCTTTCGTAGAATCACCCTAATTCTGTCTTTAGGAGTACTCACCATCTTGAATGGTTTTTCCCAGTCCTTATCCTCTTTAATCGATTCATGGCAAAACAAATCCACCTTCCATGGAGCAACCATAGGCCTTAGCGTACGAGATTTATCAAACGATGCCATTATTTATGACTACAATGGATCAGCTAACCTATGTCCAGCCTCTTCACTAAAGGCCGTTACGACGGGAATGGCTTTAGAAGAACTCGGATCATCCTTTACCTATGAGACCACATTATCCCTGACCATAGAAGAGGGAGACACTTGTTTAGTCTTACGAGGAAATGGAGACCCAACACTTGGATCGATGCGTTTTTCACACCAAGCCAACGGACAGGAAGTACTCTATAATCTTCTAGATGAATTACTCCTAACCACGGAGGCTAGTGCTATCCAACGAATTTACTTCGACCCAGGAGAGTGGCCCTTTGACCCAGTACCTGTGGATTACGGGCATGAGGACCTAGGTCAATACTATGGAGCCGTTGCTCATTCCATTAACCTCAATGAAAATGTACTGCGCACGTACTTGAAGAGAGAAAAGAATTTTGATGCGCCCTGGTCTTTGGAACTGGTGCCAAACATTGCAGCTCAATTCGATACCATTATATATGATGTGGAAGATGCCTCAACTTCATCCCTAGCCATACAATATCCTGTGGGATCTAAAGCCTTGTTCGTTCATGGTAAAATGAAACATGGGCATTGGCGAATGCGAGTAGAATCTGCCCTTCATCACCCTGAATTTGCCGCGCTTTCCATACTCCAAGACAAACTGCGCGCCATGGGAAACGAGGCAGTCATTCTTGGAGACCTCTTCGACCAAGATCGTCATCTTTTAATCCAAGAATCCATCCACGAAAGTCCAAAGCTTTTTGACATTGCTAAGCAAACAAACACATGGAGTGTCAATGTTTTCGCGGATGCCCTTATGAAAACCATGCTGCTAAAATCAGGGCTTACCAATCCACAGGAATTGGTAGAGAGTTATGCCAGAAACCATGGAGTTCAGGGCTTACGCTGCAGAATAATGGACGGCTCTGGGCTCAGCCGATCAAACATTATATCAGCCAACCAAATGACCCAGTTGGTCAATCACTTTTCACAAAATCAAGCAAACAGCACATTTCAACGGTCCCTCGCCGTGCTTGGAAGAGCAGGCACCCTAGAAGAGTTAGTACCTCAAACTAGCCCAGCTGTCGGACGAGTTTTTGCGAAATCAGGTGGACTTACCGGTGTCCTCTCCTACACCGGCATAGTCCAAACAAATAGGGGCAAATGGTTATCCTTTTCCCTGATCATCAATAACCACATCAGTAACAATGCAAACTTGCGACTCTATCTCGATCGTTTTTTTGAGACACTTATTGCACTCTAAGTACTTCTTTGCGACGAACAAAATGACGCATCAAGACTAACCCAAGGATGCCTACTAAGATTGTAATTGCGTAGTGGTAGTGCGGTATCAAGGAATGGCGTAGGATGTTTCTCCCAAAGTGTTTAAATAAAAACAATACGTTACCTCTTTTGCCTTCGGGATCGACGCGCTCTAAATGTGCATCGATTGCAGATACGTACGAGCGATACTTATTCTTATCCCAGCCGGCATAGTAAGCAAGGTTGTCCAATTCATTTTCTCTACGATCTTTGACATCCAAGTAATAATGAAGGTCGGTATCTCCTTCACACTCGATTGGACCGTCATACATATGGTTCATAACATAACGGCCTTGATGGCTTGTCATGTTTGAGGTGACATGAAATTCAAGATCTGATGGAAAGTGAAGATTATCATAGCGAACATGTAGACGCGTGAAAAACAGATTGCCTGCGTAGTCAGCACCACCCCATCCTGATACATCTTCATAGTCAATCCAATGAACACCGGCATCAATAAGTTCTGAATAGGCCGGTGGTGTCGTCGCACAAGGGTCACATTTTGTATAATTCGAAGACGAAAGGTCCCAGGCGTATTCTACAAATACCGCATTACGGCCATTGCGACGGTAAGCCTTGGCAAATAGATCCTTGTAGAATGTACTAAACTTGTCCGTGATAAAGGTTGGTATGTTAAAATTAGAGGGGATATCTACGGTCTGATAATTTGTAGCCTCTACTCTTCCTCTAGGGGTCATAGCATATACAATGAGGTCTTGACTTCCTTTAGCGTTGGCCATTCCCAAGCGAATTGGCAACATAAACCGAGGGTGATTATATCGGATTTGAATGGGTCTTAGATTTTGATAGTCGGACTGCCCGTACTCTTCGAGGTTAACCTTCGCGACAAAAAACTTCATATCGCTCTTCAAATAAGGCTCTAAAATAGCCTCAGCTTTTTCTGGAATCTGGTAGCCATTATCCGTCAACCAACGTTTGAGGCCCGATGATTCTTGTGCAGACAGAAGTAGGATATCATACTCTCCGACCGTGTAGGATGCCTCAATGGTCACTTGATAATCATCAAACTCCATGGCCCCACTAGCATCTTCCATAACTTCCATGGCGGGTATAGACATACTTTCCATCATCCGATAGTCGTAACGATAGCATGGGTGCTCGTCATAGTATTCAACTAGTCTAGGTCCAGAGTAGCCATTCAGCCGATCAAAGATGTATCGATCGACGACCTTAATGTTGTTGCGCGAAAGAACAGTTGGCACTGGAATAACCATGGCAAAATCCTTGACATCTCCCTTGAAGTCATTGGACATTGTCAGTACAGTTTCAAAGCCATCACGGGTCAAGATGACTTCTGATTTTTCATTAAATAACTCAGTATCTGCTTTGGCCACATAAAATCCGCAAAAGGAATGGGCATAATGAGGCATGAAAGTGATACAGGATAGAAGGAAATAAACAATTGTTTTCATAAGATTGATTTGATTAAGAATGAATAACTAGAGGAGTTTTAGGAGCCCATACATACTTTGGAGCCTTCCAATACTTGTCGAATAGAGGAACTAAAGGAGACATAAAGAAGAGCACCCAAATCGGGGCAGAATAGAAGTAGAATTGAGTTACTAAGACGAAAGAAAGAAACGACACAAGACCTATCCATAGAATTCGTCCAGTCCGATGATTAGGTGTGGTCATTGGATCTGTAATCATGTAAAAAGCAAAGAGAACAAGCGTTCCACTCGTAATGCTGTGAAGGAATACGCCGAAGTCCCATCCTTTATACCAAACTATATTGGCATACATAAGGCCACCAAATACAATAAAAAAGGTTAGCGGTGCATCCCAACGCTGAACTTTGGCCAATACAATAAAACCCAGAGCACCCAGCACAAGTAAAAGGATGAGGTGACTTCCCCATTGTCCCGGAGAAACCCATGAGTCTTGGGTAATGAGGCTCGTGGCAATCAATCCAAAGTTTACTGGATTAAAAAGGTGTTTGCCGCGAAATCGAATAATGAACTTTGATCCAATGGCAAGCGTGGCCGCAAGAAGCGTGGTCTGAAGTGATCCTGTTTTGCATAGTAAACAAAGACCCAGCGAGGTGATCAATGCACTTTTCCACCATCCCTTATTGTACTTATTGACGGCGATCATCCCCATGCTCTGAATGCATAATGCTGCAACAATAAGGACTGCGTAATGTGATAAGTTATGATGCCATTCAAGAAACAGGATACCTGTCAGTAAAAAGATCGATAGGTAGGTCATTTGGTAATGCCGTGCATCCTGAAGAAAGGGTCTAAGTCGATTAACGGTCATAGAAATCTATTTGACATATAGATGGTATTCCATGAAAAATTCCATAACTTTTATTGATGAATTTTATTTCTCTTGCACGCCATGCAGACAGCACGCCATCTCACATCGCCCGTGTGGAGGATATCGATCGTCCTTTATCTGCCTTTGGAATTACGCAAACCATTGCGTTTTCCAAAAAGATGTGCGCCAAGAGAGTGGAGCCTGACATCTTTTACGTGAGTCCAGCACAACGAAGTATTCATACTGCCATAATATTGATCCGTGAATTACAACTGGGTTTTGACAGAATGCGAGTTGTGAAAAGGCTCTACAATGCCTCAGCATATGAGTTGTTAGATTTCTATGAACATGAAGTAGAACAGGAGAAGCATTGCATGATCCTTGGGCATAACCCCGGAATTAGCAATTTTGCAAGTCTTCTATCTGGAGAATCTTACAGCTATCCTACAATGGGCTGTGTAACATTAGCTCAAAAAATTCAACCCAATCAAACCACGGATGGCAACAAACCATCGGTACAACTTGAAAACGGATTTGAACAACTTTTTGCTTGTTTGAGTTAGGTAGGAAGTGCACTATGGATACTAGAGAACAAGCTATATATAACGAAGTGACTGCCTTTGATGATCCGCTAGATCGCTATGGGGTCATTATTGAGTTTGGCGAGGAGCTCCCTCCAATGGACCAAGCAGCAAAAACAGACGATAATATTGTAAAGGGCTGTCAATCCACCGTATGGTTAGATGTCCAATGCCGCGATGAACATATTGTGTTACAAGCAGACAGCAACACAGCCATAACGAAAGGAATCATTGCCATGTTAGTGCGTGTGCTCGATGGATTAAGTCCAGCAGAAGTGCAACAACACCCGCTATCCTTTATTAAGGCCATAGGTCTGCACGAACACCTCAGTGCTCAGCGATCGAATGGCTTGCATTCTATGATTCAAACTTTACGAAAAAAGGCAGAATCCTATGCTTAAAAGATAGTATATTCAAAAAACGATGCCAATAATTCTTCAAAACAACCCCATACTCAGTGCACGAATTGCCATGATTTCGAATCATTCGAATCCGAATACCGATTTCAGTCCGAGTTATGATCAAGATGTACTCGAAGACCTCGGTGCCAAGCTCATTGTGCATAATGATGAGGTGAATACATTTGATTGGGTAATCTCTTCGCTGATTGAAGTCTGCGGTCACAGTTCAATTCAAGCGGAGCAGTGCGCTATGCTTATCCATTTCACAGGAAAGTATGCTGTAAAAACAGGAAGTGAAGACAAACTTAAGGCTCAGCGTGAGGCCTTAACGGAAAGAGGTATTCAAGCAACTATAGAATAATGTCCTACCGGCATTTCCTTGCAGAAGACTTGCAGGCCATGCCCAAACGTCAGCGGACGGAATTTATACAAGGACTGTCAGGCATTAAATCTCTATTTGCCATAGTCACCTCTGATGGAAGCACACTGAATATTGCTCCCTTTAACTCCATTGTCCATATCAGCTCAAATCCAGCAAGGATTGGGTACATAAGCCGGCCAGATAACAACCATAGACATACGCTTCAAAACATCATAGCCCATCAATCTTTTTCTATCAACTCTGTACGCGAGGAAGATCTTGAAGAGGTAGTGGCTTGCTCGGAAAACCTACCTCCCGATCATTCGGAGTTTGAAGGGAAGCATATTCAGCCAACTAATCCTAACAACCTCCCTATTCCCGCCGTTCAACATGCTGACGTCCAAATCTTCTGCCATTATGAAGAGCATATTGCCATTCCATCGAGTCAAGGAATTTTAGTCATTGGAAGAATACAAGAAGTAATCATTCGAGAGACGCTCTATCAAGGAGAGCATCGAGAAGCGTGGAAAGACCTTGCATTAAGTCAAGGATTAGAGCATTTCTACATCAAAGGGAAACATCGTAAAATCACCTATCGTCATTAGAATGCCATGCCGATTGTAATGCTAAATGATGATATCTATGCCCTACCCAATCCACTATTTGGCGAAGACGGACTTGTAGCCGTTGGAGGAGATTTACATCCCGAGCGATTGATTCATGCCTATAAACATGGAATCTTCCCATGGTATGGACAAGAAGGACCTATTCTATGGCATGCACCAGATCCACGTTATGTTATCACAAAGGATCACTTCCATCTTCCGAAAAGCGCACGGGAGTTTATCGCAAAAAGCCAATGGACTGTCCGTATTAACACATCCTTTGATACGGTCATTCAACACTGCGCCTCTATTCCTCGAAAAGGGCAAGAAGGAACTTGGATCCATCCTGAAATGATTGCAGCCTACTGTCAATTACATGCAATGGGCTACGCAAATTCTGTAGAGGTATGGGAAAACGATGACTTGATCGGAGGTCTCTATGGAATAGCTATGGGCCCAATCTTCTTCGGAGAATCTATGTTTTATCTGAAGAGTGGAGCATCCAAAGTTGCACTTCATCATTTATGCACTCAAATGGATTTTGAACTGATTGATGTACAAATCCCCACTACCCTGATGGAAAACTTTGGAGCCTACCCGATACAATTGGCCGAGTTTTTGGATATTTTGCAGATGCATCTGCATAAATAATCCTTAAAATACTCTATGAAAAGAAGTTTGATCCTCATCAGCACCACCCTAATCTTCCTGGCATTCAGCAATATCCTTCAAGCGCAAGACATCTCAGGAACATGGTACAACACAGAAAAATCAGGTAAAATCAAAATATTCAAGGAGGGCAACGCCTACTTCGGAGAAATTGTGTGGTTGGAAGAACCCAATGACGAAAACGGAAAACCAAAGGTTAACGAAAATGCACCCGATGCCTCGGATCAAAAGAAACCAATCATTGGATTGCGCGTCTTACGAGACTTTACTGCTGATGGAGATGGCAAGTTTTCCGGCGGCACTATTTATGATCCTGAAAATGGTAAAACATATAAGTGCGTAATAACCGTCGTTAGCGATAATAAGCTCGACGTAAGAGGCTATGTAGGTATACCTGCATTAGGTCGAACGGAAAACTGGACACGGGCATCCGAATAGATAACCGGGGGTTACCACGTTATGCATTGTCGATTTCTCCACGTCCTTTGTCTAGTTATT
>Ga0163109_10004485_pt1 | contig 10596 bp, 11 predicted proteins | sample CRUFie1St13metaG_FD_108704 | JGI IMG/M metagenome (GOLD analysis project Ga0163109, IMG submission 108704) | Marine microbial communities from the Costa Rica Dome - CRUD Field 142mm St13 metaG | ecosystem: Environmental > Aquatic > Marine > Oceanic > Photic zone | place: Costa Rica: the Eastern... | reverse complement strand
GCCGTAGGAGAACTGGTCAATGGATTGGGTCTCGTGAAGGCCGGTCAGGCGCTCTTCGTTGTGGGCACCATACACGGACATGTGACGCTCAATGTTGCGGCCAAAGGCCTCGCATATGTTGTCGAACATGTCCTTGCCGCCGACGTCGCGCATGGCACCGTTGGAGAAGTTGGCGTGCATGCCCGAACCGTTCCAGTCGCCCTTGATGGGCTTGGGGTGGTACTCAATGTAGTAGCCGTAGCTTTCAGTCAAGCGGTCGAGAAGGTAGCGGGCCACCCACAGCTCGTCACCGGCGCGCTTCGCGCCCTTGGCGAAGATCTGGAATTCCCACTGCCCACAGGCGACTTCTTGGTTGATGCCTTCGAAGTTGATGCCGGCCTCGAGGCACATGTCTGCGTGCTCTTCGACCATGGCGCGCCCGTGGGTGTTTTTGCCGCCCACCGAGCAGTAGTAAAGACCCTGAGGACCAGGGTATCCGCCGACGGGGAAGCCGAGCGGTTGCTGAGTGGCCACGTCCATGATGAAGTATTCCTGCTCGAAGCCGAACCAGAAATCATCGTCATCGTCGTCGATGGTGGCGCGGCCGTTGCTCGGATGAGGCGTGCCGTCGGGATTCATGACCTCACACATCACGAGATAGCCGTTGATGCGTGCTGGGTCGGGGAAGATCGCCACGGGCTTCAACAAGCAGTCCGAAGCGCTGCCGTCGGCTTGACGCGTCGAGGAGCCGTCAAACATCCACATCGGACACTCTTCGAGGGTCCCTGTGAAATTGCTGCGCACCATTGTCTTGCTTCGCATGTTTTGGGTGGGTTCGTAGCCGTCCAACCAGATGTACTCCAACTTCGCTCTGTCGTCCATAAGAATCGGCCATGTCCCTGTCGAGCCGGTATATGAACAATTTCCGAGTGTTTTCATATGCAAAAATTGGCAATAAACGACTAAATTATGTTCTTTTGATTAGTTATAGCGAGATTTTCTCAACAAACGAAAGGTGCTTTCGCTGCTCTGCGCGGGCAGCATTGCGCGGGTGAGCACCTGCTCATGCGTTGTTGGCAGCGTCCTCAGACTGTGGCGTGAGGAACGCCGAGGACCCGTCGCGATCGATGACGGGCAAGGTAAGGGTGGACCCCTCCACCTCCACCTGAACGGGGCACGCAAGGCCACAAGCCGGGGCAAGGTAGTCCTCGCCGGTTTCGGTCATCACCACTCGAAAACCATGGCCTGCGGGAAGGATCACGTCCATTCCTTGGAATTCCATCAGCATGGTCACAACGCTGCCAGGCGCGACCATTTGTGGCTCGTATCCGCCGGCATGGTAGCGCACGTCCATGGTTGCATGCCCAAGCCGCAGGCCGGTCTCAGCGTCTTGTAGTTCAGCGAAGATTTGCCCGCCGTCGTAGGTTGGGCTGACCTGAAGATGAAGGGTCGGCAGGCCGGCGATGTGGACGTCTTCGTCGCTGAGTGAGGGGCATTCGACAGTGACGGACTGCAGGCCACCTCCGGCCACCGAAGCTCCACCAACCCAACTGCCGTCGGCCGAGCAGGTGGCCAAGTCGACGGGCGTCAACACCGCATCGCGTGGAGGCCATGTTGATTCAACCCGCCACTGGCCGTCGTTGCGCTGAATTTGGGCATGGAGATCCGGCTTCTCCCCCTCGCCTTTTAGGTAGTAATCAAACCATTCGAGCAGGTCTTCTGCCCAATCCCAACGGGTCATCTCTGCGATGGCTTCACCGCCGTAGCCAGAATCTTGGGCGTTGTGTTTGCTCCATTGATCGGGGTAGTTGTGTTCCCACTGGCCAAGCATGCCGCGCACGTCGTAGCCTGCGTCTTGGTAAGCGTGGTACCATACGGTGCCTGACGGCCCGCCAAACACCTGATGGGGGTCGACGTTCCAATCCTGCATTCCCTGAATCCAGTAAACGCTACCTTTCCAATTCTGGAAGGCTTTGTCAATGTGGCTTCGCTCGTCGTAGTAATTTTCCATGTAAGGGTCCATCTCCCCACCGACGTAGGTCACAGGACCCGCGAACAGGCCCTCGACGATGTCTGGGCAGATGTTGTCGAGGTCGTCGCCGTTGTAGTCAACGGTGCTGGAGAAGTAATTCATGTGCATGACTTGAGAGCGCGCCTCAGCGCTCCCATTCTTGTACAACAACGGGTGAAGGGCGGTCGTGCCTGAAATCGGCACGATGGTCTTCAGGTACTCGCTGCCCATGGCAGCGGCTTCCCATTGCGTGGCGCCTTCGTAGGACTTCCCGTAGAGCCCCACGTGTCCGTTGGACCATTCTTGCTGGCCGAGCCACTCCACGGCTGCGTGAATGCCGAGGCCCTCGCCGGCCCCTCGATAGTCGAAACAGCCGCTGCTTTCCTCGGTGCCGAACACGGCCACCTGCGCCAAGGCGTAACCATGAGGCACGTAATTGTCGAAAATGAATTCCCCGCGTCCGGGGCTGACCACGTTGGTGGGTGAGGATTCCGACCCCTGAGGCCCGTAGGAATAGTATGGTGAAACCACGGCGATGACGGGGACTTGCACCCCGGCTTCTGTGTTGGACGGAAGCCAGTAGGAAAGGTGGACTTCTGACGTCGGAGGCCCTGTTTCCCAAATGTCAGAGGTGTCCACCTCGATGAGCGCTTCCTGAACAGGGAGGGGCGTGTAGGGACCATCTTTGAGCACCCGGCTGTAGGAGCCCGTCCAATTCCATTCGACGAGGTGGCGGTCTTGCAGCCTGAGGCGCTCGTCGACGACGATCGTTTCCTCACCTGCAGGGTTGGCCATGCATCCAGACAACGGTACACAGAGCACCAGCAAGGCCAACGCAGCGGCATGGCCTCGCATGGCGGGCCCTCCACGTTGTCCTTCATCACGCTGACGCCCTCGCCTGAACGGCAGCACGGGCGCGCGCAAGACGGGAAACGTCAAGCCACACCCGCTCGACCATGTGGCATGGGCGCCGGTCCTGCCGAGGTCGGGAAGAAGTGGTTCATGCGCCAATATTGGCGCTTGCAACAGTCGCAGAGCCTCATTTCAATGGGGTTCTGGTGCGTGACCTTGACCTTGCTCATTTGGCCCTACGTCGCCTGGCGGTTTGATGCAAACACGGAGTGGTTGGGCATCCCAGCGACCTACGTTGGATTGGTCTCAATCGCGCTGATGGTCCTGATTACCGTGTTGCTCATCGGTTACATCTACGACCAATTCCTCTCGTTATGGAAAGAGCACCAAAACGTCATCATTGAACGAAACCCCTTCGCCACCTATCTGCTGACGCCACGCGATGCGATCATCATCGGCCATCTGTCCACCATAATGCGGAGCATGCATCCTGACGACGAACGCGTCAGGGCCCAGAGCGAATGGATGGAGCGCTGGCTAGCGTCCATGCCCGAACTCGAGGTCTTTGAACGGATGGTGACAGAACTCGATGAACGGTTGGGCGTACCCGTGCCGGAGTTCACCTTCCTCCCCGACGGAGCGGTGGAAGCTGCACGGCAATCTGCAGCCTACCGAAGCAACAGCGAAGAAGGTGCCTGAGATGGGTTGGCCGAGCGATTGGGTGCGCCCATCGCCTGAACTCATCACACGCCTGTCCAGGCTGGACATGCTCCTGCTCGACGTTGACGGTGTGCTCACCGACGGCACGGTGCTGCGTGACGCTGACGGTACGGAAGCGCGCCGCTTTTCGGTCATCGACGGCCACGGCCTCGGCATGCTTCGCGACGACGGTATGATTGTCGGGGTGGTCAGCCGTGAGGATTCTGACATCACCCGCGCACGCATGGAAAAACTGCGCATGCCGGAGATTCACGTCGGTGCCATGGACAAAGCCGTGGTCGTGGCTGACATCCGCGCCAGGCACGGGTTGGGCGAAGGGGCCATCGCCTTCGTTGGCGACGACCTTCCCGACCTTGCCGCGTTCCAAGAGGCGGACGTGCGCATCGCTCCGGCCAACGCCCACCCTGCGGTCAAAGCCGCTGCAGATTTGGTGCTGTGCCGGCGTGGGGGTCACGAAGCGGTACGTGAACTGGCCGAAGTCATCCGTGCAGCCAAGGGAGTCGGCCCCATGGCCGACTTTTTGTCCTGATCACGCGGGGGCGAGGCCACGTTCAGCAACGACCTGTTCGAGGCGGGTCCAATCGTCCTCGGTATCGATTTCCCATGCTTGCCATGGCTGCATGACATAAGCGCCGGTTCGCCCACCAAGACGGCAGGCCACTGAGTCCCAGATTTCGCGGGAGGCGACGTAGAAGGCTCCGTTCTCGGCGACGCGGTCAGGGATGTCTTGTCGGCGAGGCCGGTGTTGTGGGTCGTAATTCAGCGGCGTGACCAAGCCGTCGGCGCCGAGGGACCATTGAAACACGTGGTTCTCGACCACAGAAAGCAGGCTGTCGAGATTCCCTGCGTCCATCTGCTCCAAGGCGGCGTCGAGGTCGTTGGGTCGCGTCAACGGAGATGTGGCTTGCATCAGCACCACCGTGGTGGCCTGTTGTGCGACTGGATGGTGCTGGAGCACGTCCGTAACGACCGGTTCGGTCGCCGCCTCGTCCGTCGCCAGTGCATCAGGACGTCGGTGCGTGAGTGCACCGCATGCTTTAGCTGCGGTGAGGATTGCCTCGTCGTCGCTGGACAAAACCACGTGGTCGATGCGTTTTGCCGCCACGGCAGCCCTGATCACCCATTCGATGAGCGGGTGTCCGGCAAAGGAACGGATGTTCTTGCGCGGGATGCCTTTGGAGCCGCCACGTGCGCAAATGATGGCCACGACGGACACGGAAACCCCTCACTGGACGCGGCGGAGTTTGGCTCGCATTGGGACTTCTTCTTCGTAGACCCGCTTGATGCCGTCACCGAGGGCCACTTCGAAGGCGCGGACGTCGCGCACCAATTTCCGAAGGCCGGGCACTTCGAGGCTGGCTGCGTGGTCGCTGCCGCGCATGGCCCGGTCAAGGGTGAAGTGACGCTCAAGCACTTTGGCGCCCATGGCTACCGCTGCAACGTCCATGGCGATGCCTTGGTGGTGGCCCGAGAAGCCCAGGATGAAGTCGGGGTAACGCTCCTGGAGCGTGGCCATGTATGCGAGGTTGAGCTGTTCGAACTTCGCAGGATATGTGGAGGTGCAATGGAACATCACCTTTGGCTGGGATGACGTGCGAAGCCATTCTGCGCAGGCATGGATTTCCTCCTCGGTGCTCATGCCGGTGGACATCATCATCGGCACGTCGGCTGCAAGCATCGCCCGGACCGTTTCCTCGTCGGTGATGCTGGCGCTGGCGATTTTGAACATGGGAATGCCAGCTTCAGCCATTTGTGCGGCGCTGACCGGGTCCCACGCAGAAACAAAGTAGGCCACACCGCGGCTTTCAGCGTGGGCCTTCAGTTCCATGTGTTGCTCAATCGAAAGTTCAAGCGCATCACGGTGCGCGCCGTATGTGTCCGCGAAGGCATTCGGGGAATCGTAAGGCCGATCATATTGCTCCGGCGTCAAGAGCGTTCGGGTGTGGCGCTTCTGACTCTTGATGGCGTTGACGCCCGCGTCAGCGGCGGTGTCAATCAGTTGCTTCGCAATCTCCATGTCACCTTGGTGGTTTTGACCGATTTCAGCGATGATGTAGGTCTGCCCGGCGGCGACGGCTTCGGCGATGTCGCTGATGGCCATGCACCACGGCACCGGACCCGAGGTTATCAGCCTGTGGACAGGAGGTCACTCATTCTGGAACGGTCCATGCTTGAGGCGCGCGCCCCTCTGCTATCCATCGCGCAAGAGCGGCCACCCGAGCCCCGTTTTTGCCGTCAGCGCGGTAGCCGAGACGGGCAAAGGCCCGTTCGCACGCGGCTTCATCGGGACGTAGGCCGTCGTCGAGGATGGCGCCAAGATCGCCGTAATCGAACACCGCGCCTTCGAGCAGGCTCAGGAGAGCCTCCACCTCACTGCCCGGTGCGGCCTCATCCGATGGCCGGATGGTGTTGATGAACGGCGTCCGAAACGCAAGCGCTGGAATCACAACCGAGGTCGCTGGTGAAAGCACGACGGTCGCGTGGCGCACCAACGGCAGGTAGAGGTCTTGATCCATGGTGGTCACCACGCCCTTTGGCAGGACAAGTGCAGTACCGTGGCTGATCTCCACTGGGTGGGGTTTGTGAACAAACACCACATCCTCACGCCCGATGTACTCCTCCAAGGCTTTCCGGAACGTGGCGTCCGCTGGGCCTTTGACCGTAGGCCGGTGGGAGCCGAGCATCAGCACGATTTTCCGAGCCGGGTCTAGACCCAAAGCCGAATGAACGTCGACGTTGCTGGCTGCATCCAAGCCGTCGAGGGAGGGCGATCCCGTGATGATCTGGCGCTCAGCCGGAGCGCCAACGCCGACGTTGATGTCCCGGCACACCTCCGACCAAACCGCGTTGGCGTCGCACCCCATCATGCTGCCTCGGTACCCCAACCAAGGCCATGTCAACGTCGGGGAGCCGTGATCGATGGACAGCACGGGAATTGCCTCTCGTCGAGCCCACGGCACGACCTGATGCTTCGTCCAACCCTGATTTGGGGTCACCACAATGATGACATCAGGTCGCCATGGCAAATGGCCTCGGCTGGGTGGAAATGGGGTGGTCCATGCACCCTCGGAAGGGTCCACCTCATCGCCCGCAGAACTTTCCCATCGCCATGCGCTGGCGTTGTATCGATTGCGTGCCCAATTGAAGCGTGCCCAAAGGAAACCGTTGATTGCGCGTCCGAGCCGCGTTCGCGCCTCGTAAGCATGAGGCCCTGGCATCTGACGGCCAATGGCCATCACAACATCATCGCCGGCTTTCTTCAGGGCCTCAATCACCGTACTCACGTGTTGACGGTTGGTTGGGGCTTCACCGGCCACCACGAGTACCCGCATGACTTCCCCAATGGCACGAGGCGCTTCCTGCTTATAGCGACCCAAGCCGTGATGAACGCATCGGGTGGGTCTTGTGCTGGATGACCAGCGCGTTCGGAGGGCTGCAGGAACGTCTGCGAGCCGCTGGGCTGTGGCCAACATCCGAGGTCCCCGTCCTCAAGCATGTCGAACACGCCTTCCTGCCCGATGCGGCGTGATGGTCGATTCATGACGTCGCGGCCCACCACGCTCAAAGGGGTCAGAGCAAAGGCAGGGGCGTGAGCACCCGCCGCCTCTTCGCCGCAGTGCGTGACCTCGACCCGCCAGGTGGTGGCGCGGAACGCTCACTTTCGGCCCTTCTCAACGGGATTGCCGCGCCGGGCCCTACCCTCGAAACGGCACCGGAATACACCCCCATGCTGCCTGCGGGCGAAATCCATTCCCACCTCGCATGGACGGTGCACGCCTTTGCAAGCCAAGACCGAGGGGCGCCCATTGGGTTGCTTGAACCAGAGGTCAGCACCGCAACCACAGACCTTCCCATCGAGGGCTTGTGGTCGAAGATCGCATGGGGCCTTCGTGAGCGCGGAGGTGAACGTCGCCGGCGTAAGTGGGCGCACGACCGGCATATCGCTCGACGAAGCAAACAGTTTGCGAAGCACGTCGGGACGTGGTTGGACGGAATGGAGCACGCCGGAGGCCTTGGTCTCACGCAACTCGAATGGGCCCCAGGAGCAGCGCTGGCTTTCCAATCACGTGACCTGCCTTACGTCATGTTCGTCCGGGACGACACCGTGTTCCGCCTCCAAGAACGGTTTCGCCCAGTGATGGAAGGTGCGGCGCTGATCTGCGCAGCTGGGGAGGGTTTGCTAAGCGACATTCGCTCACGTTTTTCCATTCAACGCGGCCACAGCGTACCCCTCCCCATTGATTTTGAGGGACGTTTCGGCAGCATGGACGACGTGCGAGCGTTGCGCGCCGAACATCAAGCCAAGCGCGGTGATGATCCGCCCCCCGTCATCGGGGTGATGGTCGTCACGCCCGAGAAGGGTCTCCGGATGTACCAGCGCCTCCTTCCAGCGCTCTTGCAACGTTGGCCTGAGGCCGAAGTCCATGTTGCAGGAGGGAGCGTTTACCCGCAGGAGCTTGCCCACCATCCGAACGCGAGGATCCTCGGCCACGTGGATGCTGCGACCTTCTTTGCTGGCATTGATGTGCACCTCATCCTCTTCGAAACGACCGGTTCGTGGGGTCGCGTCATCGGCGAAGCAGGGTTGTTCGGTGTACCCAGCGTGACGTCTGACGTTGGTTCACAACGTGAAGCGTTGGGAGGCGGCGGGATTTTGGTTCCAGACGGTCATGATGCAGCGGCTGTTGTTGACGCGTTGATGGCGGTGTACGCCGAACGCGAGGCATACGGCGAACGGGCGCGAGAACACACCAAGATGGTCGATCACCGACGCTCTGTGGCCGCGTTCCGAACCGGGCTTGAGGGGTTGCTGGAGGATTTGTAAGCCGGAACCCTTGAGGGGTTCACCACGGCACACCGACCATGGAGCCGGCGGCGGTCTGGGGTGAGCGCTGGCGCGCCATGAACACACCCATCGCTCGTCGGTACATGTCTGCAGCTGCACGCTCCAACAGCCTGGTGTGCCTTGCTGCGGACAAAACCCGCATGAGCGATTTGCTCGAGCTTGTTCAGAGCGTCGGCCCCTCTCTGGCCGCGCTGAAAACCCACGTTGACGTCGTTGAAGACTGGACCAGAGAGGGGTGGAAGCAAGTTCGAGCGGCAGCGGACGAGATGGATGTGCTCCTGTTTGAAGACAGAAAATTCGCGGACATCGGCGGCATCACCCAGAAACAGATGCACGGAATGTACGGTATCGCAGGGTGGGCCGATCTCGTGACCGCCCACCTCATCTCAGGACCGGACATCGTGGACGGTTGCATGACGGCATGGTCGGACGCCGGACGAAGCGGTGGCGTCCTTCTCCTTGCTCAGATGTCCAGTCGAGGCAACCTTCTGGCAGGTGCATACTCCGACGCCGTCGTTGCTCATGGACGGGATCATGACGGCGTCATGGGCTTCATTGGCAACGGAAGCCGCCCTGAAGAAGTGCGTGATTTGCGCACCCGTGTCGGCCAGGGACGCATGATCTGGACACCGGGAGTGAACCTTGCCGTTGGTGATGGAATGATGGGGCAGCGCTACGGTCACCCGCGTGACGCGGTCCTGGCCGGTTCGGACGCCATCATCGTCGGTTCTGGCATCCACAAGGCTGAGGATCCCGTCGCGGCCGCGAAGGCCTACGCTGACGCCTCCTGGCACGCCTTGCTCGAGCGGAGCGGAGCGTAATGGACGCGGTGGACCTGTTGGGTTGGCTGTTGGCGGCAATGTCCATCGCAGCACTTGCTTGGATGGTCCGGGCTGCCGCGCGACGTGACCGTGCGCTCGATGCTCGTTTGGCTGCAGGGGACATGTCGCTGTTCGACGACGCAAACCTGGACATTGAGGAGGTCGTTCGGGCGCCGGCGGGTTCCACGATTCAACCCGGACGGCTGATGGAACTCGGGCCGCAGCCACCCTTCAGATGACGATCATGCCGGTTTGGTAGGCATATCCTGCGCCACCAAGGGCTGCAAGCACCACGAGTGCGAACAGGCGCCGACCCCAGCGACGGTTTTTCTTTGGTGGCTTGACCTCCCCGTTCACGATCTTCTTGAACTCTTCAAACGACACCCGGGCATCCCCATCGGTGTCGCCAACGTTGAGCATCTTCCTCACCTCAGCATCCGTCATCTTTGATCCGACCGCGCTCATGTCGTTGAGCGCCACCTTCAGTTCCTCGAAGTCAATGTCGCCCGAGTTGTCCGTGTCAATCTCCGTGAAGACCGCACGCAGTTCATCCTCGGTGTACACTTGCGGCTTTGCCTCTGCAACCGCGGGGAGCGGTGGCAATTCCCCATCAACGACCACGGCGGGCAAGGGCGGTAGCGGAAGATCGGGAAGGGGGAGGTCGAGAGGCGGAGGCGCTCGATCCGGGTAGAGCTCTTCGAGATCATCGAGCCCAGGGGCAGCCGGGACCGGCCCCTCAACGGCCTCCCAAACGGCATCAAGCGCGCTGCGGGTCACGGGCTTCTCCAACACCGCCACGGCACCTGCACTGAACCCGGCGTCTTTCGCCAGGGCCAACATGCGTCGAGGTGCGACAAACATGATGCGTTCGTCACCGCCGTGCTCGCGCATTTCCAAAGCAGCGAGGTGTCCATCCAACGAGGGCAAATCGAGGGCGAGCACCACCAATTCGGGATCCAACCTGATGTATTCGTCAACGGCAAGGTCCCCGTCCTCGCACACGCTGACCTCAAAACCGCGCCCCTGCAAGAGTTCCGTCAATCGAAGGACGTTCATCGGATTCGAGTCAACCACCAGAACGGTCGGAGCGACGTCCGGGGCGGTCATGGCTCCATCCACCGCACAGCCGGACATGAAGGATGCGCCGGTTCGGTCTCAAAGTGCCTCAGACGGGCCGTCCCGGGGAGACGCGAAGGTTTGTTTCACGGTTTCAGCGTCTTGTTCTTCTTCCTCGATTTGCCGCTTACGGCCTGGTGCCTTGACGAATTGCAAGCGTAATTCGGACAGCAATCCATCGAGGAGAGCTTGGGATTTTGTGTCCAAATTGCCTCGTGTCGTGGTTTGCAAGGCGCCGATGAGATCGATGG
>Ga0163109_10004484_pt1 | contig 10600 bp, 9 predicted proteins | sample CRUFie1St13metaG_FD_108704 | JGI IMG/M metagenome (GOLD analysis project Ga0163109, IMG submission 108704) | Marine microbial communities from the Costa Rica Dome - CRUD Field 142mm St13 metaG | ecosystem: Environmental > Aquatic > Marine > Oceanic > Photic zone | place: Costa Rica: the Eastern... | reverse complement strand
TGGTACTACTTGGGTAGTAGCAGACGATGTAGACACAGATACAGGTATACTAAATGTTGTGGAAGATACAACACCGCAATTAGGTGGAGCCTTAGATGCACAAGGAAATAATATTACAGGACTGTTAAATGTAACAGGTACTGGTGTGAGTCAGTTTAGAGATGGTACTTACACAGGTAACTTGACTGTCAGTGGTAATTTAACAGTTGAAGGTGAAACAACAACGATTGATGTAACACAATTAGAAGTTGACGATCCTATGATATATCTAAACAGAAACGCAAGTGATAATGCCAATAACACTTATGACTCTGGTATATTAATTGAAAGAGGATCAACTGAAGATCATGCTGGTATGATTTGGCAAGAATCAACAGATAGATTTAAGTTTTTAACTTCCACAGGTATAACAGCAACAACAACAGTTGTTCCTTCTATAACATTAGCAGACATTGAGGCCGGCACAGCACACATGACAGCAACATCGGCTCAATATGCTGACTTGGCAGAGCTTTATACATCAGACACAGAATATGATCCTGGCACAGTGGTTATTTTTGGTGGCTCGGCAGAAGTAACACAATCAACTACATCTTTAGATCATAAAATTGCCGGAGTAGTTTCTACTAATCCTGCTTACTTAATGAATAAAGATCAATCAGGTACAACAGTTGCAGTTGCATTACGTGGTAAAGTACCAGTGAACATAATTGGTCCAGTTAAAAAAGGTGACTTGATTGTAACAAGTGATACTCCAGGTGTAGGTAAAGCACATCCAGGTGTAACTAACTGTGTATATGTAATTGGTAAATGTATAGAAGATGATGACACAGAAAATTTAGTTAGACTTATTAACTGTGTAATCTAAGCATAATCATCTTTGATATTATTAACTTTTTTGTAAAATTCAGTAAAAACTTTTAGCCACTTGTTCATATCTTTTATCATGTCTTGTATATGATAATAACTTATAGGCATGGTAAAAAAGTGATGATTCTTTTTTGTATCCTTGTATTTTTTTTCTATGTTAAGAAGTCCTTCTAAATCTTTCTCAATGTCTGTCATTAATCTTTTAAAAAAGTCATGACTTTTAAATCTATCGTATATAAACTGATGATTATCGTCTTGTTCTGAAAATTGAATATTAACTTCTTGAACATCAAAATATAAAGCTCTTACTGGATTGATATTTGGTCTATATTTTTTTAATATACTTGGAAAATAATATGCTGATCCTTTGGTTAAAAAGTTTTCAATGACAGTAAAATAAGAATCTTCTAAATCATATCTAAGTTGTAGATCTATTTCTGAATTATTTTTAGTTTGTTTTTGATACGCCAACACTAATTTGTTGTAAAGTTTTTTAACTTCTTTTCTTTCAATGCCATCAAAAAAATTATAGAACTTCTTTTTATCAATACCATTCTTATGCATGAATGATTTTAAGTCAGGTGTCATTAGATTTTTTTGGAGATATGTATCCAAATCTCTAATAAGTCGTAGATGTTTTATATGATAAATTTTACTCATGCACTTGCTCCATGCATATATTTAAGTTATTTTGCTTTAACTAAATTAGTTAACTTCTTGATATTTTTCTTATTGTTTAACGTAATTTTAGCACCGTTGTGTAACGGTTTAGGGTATTGTCCTAGCTCTACCCAAGCATAACCGGCACTCTCGTGATTAAGTGTTGGAATAAACTCTTTTGGAGTGATGATTGCATAAGTGTAATATACGAAACTTTTATCTTTTGAATTAAATGTATCTAAAGGATTAAGTGTTTCTATAGGTGGTACAAAACCAATTTCTTCTTTTAATTCTCTTCGAAGAGCATCGATAGGTTGTTCATCTTTTTCAATCTTGCCACCCCAGAAGCTCCATGTAAATGGATAACTGACTTTACTGCTCCTTAAATTTAGAAGCATTCTTTTTGTGTCTTTAGCGACAAATGTCGTTCCTACAGCTTTGTACATACTCACCTTTTATTATTAATTGTTTTATTATATAGAAATTACTATTAAGGTGCAAGTTCTAATTTCCAGAAACCATTTTTATATTGGCCTCTATAACTGTCAATCCATTCATTGCCAGTCCAACGATACTGTATACTTGTATTCGTGTTTGTCACGTATTCAGTAGAACTATTTTCAGATGCATCAAAACTCACAGTCCAGCTACCGCCAGTATGCTCAATAATATCATTGGTATCAGCCTTGAATGTGCTACCGAAGGTAGTATTTCCTAGTGGAATAGGATTAATAATCAAGTATCTTTGTCCATTTAATGACGATGGTAAACTGTTTCCTGGATATGTTGTCTCCGGATCTATAATCTTATCTACCGCTGTTTGTGTGTTTGTTGGCAAAGAATCTGCATCTAATGTAAAAACTAATTTGTTGGCATCCGAAGGATTAAAAGCTAAAGTACCAAATATATCATTACTACTATCTTCTGGATCAGTACTTTGTCTTAGAATTAATTTACTGATACCGTCCTGTAATTCTCCATACTGTTCTAAAAATTCTTTCCATTTTGCATTATCGTTAACACCATATGCACTTAATAAAGATACGTTATTACCTACAATTGAAATTTGTGCATTCTTAGGAGTAACAATTTGTGTTGCAATTTGTCCTGGGAAGTTTTCAAAGAAATCAATAAATCTAGGATCATAATCTAAATCATCTATCGAGTCGGTATTATTGACTCTTGCAACAATCTGTTTTATGATTGATTGTTTTTTAACTTTTGCTGGTGGATTAATCCATATGGGTAAACTAAAAGTTAATGTAGCAACATCTAGTTGTGTGTCAGTTCCTTGTGGTACTGTTCTAGAACTGTAATTAATATCTATAAGTTCTACGTTTGTGATATTAGTCCAGTCTAAAGGATTGTCATTCGCTTGTAATTCTACAGCTGGATTGAATAGTACTAGTATCTGTTCTATAATCTGTAATTTTTGATCAGTGTTAGAACACCATAAGTCAACTGCCATGTTTAAGTTATAAGGAACTGGCATATGACGTTCTACAGTATACGTGTTACCTATTTCAGCAATGTATTGATTATTTGTACTATCAAATTTTCTTTCGCTTACTTGTACTTTATCAACAGCTCTTGGTTCTTGTAGTCTGTCCCTTGCAATCTGTAAGTTTGTAATATATGCACTCATAAAAGGTGCAGAGTTCATTACATTTTCTGAATTATGTCTTAATAGGTGTGCTACCATTCTTGACATATCAGCATAACGCACAGGTACCCTAATATATGATTCACTATCGCTATTGTCTTTTTTACCAGTCTTTACTGAAAAATTATCGAACAGTCTAATAAACTGTAAAATATATCTTCTTATTTGTTGATCGTACCAGTATTGCATTTTAATCCGCCTTAGGTTTTATAACCTTACTTAAATATTGTCTTTCTTTGTTGTCGTCAGTTGCAGTTGACGAATTTTCATTGTTAATGAAACTATCTAGTCCTTTGTTTGAACTTACATAGTTTCCTCTCATGTTGTCTGAAATTTTAATAAATCTGTTTCCATCTTTTCTAAACAGTCTGCTAGGTGAATAATCAGTTCTTAACACATATTGTCCGTTCTGTATCGATGCTGGGAAACTATTACCAGTGTGTGATATTGTAATACCTTTTCCTCCAGTACCATCTTGTGATTTTGGATTAACTTTGTGTGCATCTTGTTCATTAACATATAAATGGCCAACATCCATACCTTTTGTAGGTACATTCTTTTTAGCTTCATTGATAATTGCATCATTGATATCAATTTCTGACTGATATGTTGAAATAATATTTTTAAGATCTCCTGCATCATCACCACTACCGAGTATATCTCTAAATTCTTGTGTGTCTTGCATAGCAACAGCTCTACATCTCCAAATGTGTGGCCACCAACCTGGATCATATCCATCTGATCCTTTTGCACAATCTTCAACTACATAAAATTTATTAATTTTTAAATTTTCTTTTGGTGTGAAACTTGTAACAGTTGCAGAAGCTGTACTTTTATCTCCGGTGATTGTTTCGTTTTGTTCAAAGTCTCCGGCAATAGGAGTTATTCTAATTGTCTTAGCTTCGTGGTTATAACTTACTACTGTGGCTTGAGTACCTGAAGTACCACCTGTTATTGTTTCACCTTTTCTAAACTTTTTTGATGGTTTAGTTGACAGTGTAATACTAGCAGATTCTAATCTTGTTTCATCTTCTAGATGAGGCATTTCAAACACATCACCCGGCATAATTTTTCTACCAAGTCTGTCAATCATGTCATTTGTGTGAAATGTTATAAACACAGTATCACTAGTTTGAAACAAACCAAACTGTGAAAGATCAAAGTCTTGATCAGCTACATTGTATACTCCACGTAAATCAAATACATCTTCGTCGTATTTTCTATCTCTATTTTCGCCAAACAGCAAATCTTGTACATTAAGTACACTTGTAATAGAATTAGTAGGCTGGTCAGAACTAGCACTATTTGTATTGATGTGCGGTCCTATATATTTGTGTACAAATACGCCCGTACCACCTGCTAAAAAGTGTTCTTTAATCGTACGATCGGCAAATTTGTAGTCATTACCGCGTTCTGGTTTCCATAAACTTAATCTTGGCATAGCATTACTCTTTAATGTATTTATTGAATGTAGATTTTTACTAAATAATTATGTTATGGCAAAACAGCAGAGTAAACGACAAGAACTAATAGAAGATATACGTACTATACTCGGAGACGGTATGGTTGACGTAGAATTAGACCCAAAACACTATGAACAAGCAATTGATCTAGCTGTTGACAAGTTTAGACAAAAAAGTTCAAACAGCACAGAAGAAGCATACATATTTTTAGAACTACAACCAGATGTAAACGAATATACTTTAGCAGATGAAGTAATTGAAGTGCGTGATATATTCAGAAGATCAGTTGCAGGTTCTAATAGCAGTATCGATCTAGATCCTTTTGAATTAGCTTATACAAATCTGTACTTTTTACAAGGTGGTAGAATTGGTGGACTTTTAACATGGGACGCATTTGCACAATATCAAGAAGTAGTAAGACGTTTATTTGGAGGTCATTTAAATTTCAAATTTGTGACTGAAACAAAAAAATTAATACTAATGAGAAGACCTAGAGCAATTGAAAATACTTTATTAAGAGTATACATGGAAAAACCAGTTGACACTTTGATAACTCAAAGATATAGCAGACCTTGGATAAGAGATTATGCATTAGCACAATCAAAAATGATGTTAGGTGAAGCAAGATCTAAGTTTGCAAGTTTACCAGGCGCCCAAGGTAGTGTATCAATGAACGGTGATACTCTTAAAGCAGAAGCTCAAGCTTCAATTGAAAAACTTGAAAGAGATATTGAAACATACGGTACTGGAGAAGATCCATTGACGTTTGTTATTGGATAATTTCTGAAAAAAGGTAGTTGACTAAACTTCAAAAAGAAGTTATTATAACATTATGATAGTTGGACTTGTAGGATTTATAGGATCCGGTAAAAATACTGTAGCACAGTGTTTCAAAGAAAAAGGTTTCAGATTTGATAGTTTTGCATCTCCCCTTAAGGATAGTGCTTCCAGTGTATTTGGATGGCCACGTGAGATGCTTGAAGGTGATACAGATCAAAGTAGAGCATTTAGAGAAACACCAGATCAGTGGTGGAGTAATAAATTAGGAATAAAAGATTTTACACCAAGATTTGCATTACAGTATTTAGGCACGGAAATATTTAGAGACAGTTTTAATGATAATATATGGCTTTCTAGTTTAGAAAACAGATATATGGGTAATAATAGACAAAAGACTATTGTAAGCGATTGTCGTTTTAAGAACGAAATAGGATTAATTAGAACCATGGGCGGAACAGTGATAAGAGTTATGCGTGGCGGTAAACCACATTGGTATGATCTGGCTGTACAAGCATCTGAAGGAGACACTTTTTCTATGCACACTCTAGCTGAAATGGGAATACACAAAAGTGAATGGGATTGGGTAAGTTCCAGATTTGATTATACAGTATATAACGACAAAGATATTAAACATCTACATAATGAGGTAGATTCTATCATAGAAAAGATTATCTAAACATCAGGTTTTAAATCACCTTGTTTCCAACCTACTTCTTCGATACTTTTTACTCTACTACAATTAGCACATATAGTTTTTAAATTATTCCAACTAGCATTTTTTAAATTACCATCTACATGATAAACATCCATTTGTGCTGGGTGTTTAGCTTTAAAGCCGCATTTTTCACATATTGCTTTTCTTTTATAACCGCTTTTTTCCCATGAGTGTTTATAGCCTGTTCTTAAGCCTACTTCTTCCTTTATGCATTGATCACACTTACTACGATAGTATATTTTGCCTTTACGTTTGTAATTAAACGCACTAGGCCTTGTTTTACACTTATCGCATAGCGGTCTTATGTGTTTTGATGTTTGCGTAGTCATATATGTATTTAATACCTTTAAAGGTGAGTTGTATTGAGCTTTTTTTTAAGAAATACTATAAATATTAACTATAATATATGAACATTTTTATAAAAATGTTGAACAGGGAGATTTACAAATGCCAACACTAACATCACCAGGTGTATCAGTAAGCGTCATTGATGAATCTATGTATGCCCCTGCCGGCCAAGGTACAGTACCTCTAGTGATACTTGCTACTAAACAGGACAAAACAGATCCTAGTACAAGTAACGTAGCAGTAGGTACTACTTCAGCCAACGCAGGTAAACCATATTTGATTACATCTCAACGTGAACTAGTTACAACCTTTGGCGAACCATCTTTCCAGTCATTATCGGGAACACAAATTCACGGCGATGAAAGAAATGAGTATGGTTTGCTATCAACTTATTCTTATTTAGGAATTTCAAATAGAGCTTATGTTGTAAGAGCTGACGTAGATTTAGATGAATTAAAAGCTTCATCTTCTGCTCCAAAAATAGCACCAGCCAATGGAACATATTGGTTAGACGTTGCTAATACAGATTGGGGTATTTTTACAGCTAACACAACTTCAAGTTCATGGGAAAAATTAAAACCAGCAGTACTAACTGATGCACCGAATAATTCGGGCAATGGTTTAGTTGCCGCTAACGGTGACCCAAAAACAACTTACGGTAATAACTTAGATTATGCCTTGGTTGCTTCAACTACACCAGCAAAACTTTATCAAAAAGTTTCAGGTACATGGTCAGTAGTAGGTTCACCAAGCTGGAAATCAGCGACAAGTGCCAACGTTTACATTCAACCAGGTACAGGCACAGCACCAACTGTAGCAGTATCAGGTTCGTACAAAGACGTATGGTTAAAATCAACTTCAGCAGGTCAAGGTGCCAATGTTGCAGTTAAGAAGTACAGTACTTCATCAAGTAACTGGTCTTCAGTTTCTGCAAACGTCTACTCAAGAGATGATGCGGCAACAGCCTCAGAAGGTCTTTCACTAGCACAAAACGATGTGTATGTAAGATTCGATGATTTTGAAGATGGTAACATTGCGTCTGAATTGAAAGCTAATTTCACATCAACAGCAACAACACTTTCATCAACTGATTTTGGTAAAAAATCAATTGAACAATACAGCGGTGCGGCGGCCACTCCGGAAGTAGTATATACTTTAAGAGTTAGAGGCGCAGGCACTGATACTGAAGTTACAGGTACAGGTGCGTCATTACACGGACACATCGACTTAACTGGTTCACAAGATGAAATTAATTTTGAACTTAACGGTCAAACAATTACAGTTGGACAAGATGGCGGTGGAGCTGGTTCTCACGTATCATTAGATGCTATTATAACAGCAATCAATCTTCAACAAGGTAACACAGGTGGAGTTGTAGCTTCAGCAGATAGAAGATCAGCAACTAAACATTATCTTAAATTAACTAGAGCAGGCGGTTATGCTATCTACGTACAAGATGGTACAACAGCAAGTAACAACGTAGGTGTTACAACAGCTCAGTTAGGATTGACTGATAACACATCATCAGGCGCAAGTGCATTTTCATACAATTCACTTTGGTCAGATCTAAGTTATGAAGCATCAACAAATTCACCAACTAGAGCTCCGATCAACGGAACACTATGGTACAAGTCAACACAAGACGCTGATATCTATCAAGCAGTTAACGATGGCGGAACAATGAAATGGCACGCTTACGCAAACTCTAATGATAGAGGCACAGCAGGTTCAATTGTGTCAGGCGGTTTAAGAGACTTACAAATTGTTTCTTCAGAACCAACTACACAATCAGACGGTACAGCACTAGCAGACGGTGACATTTGGATTGATTCAAATGAATTAGATTCATATCCGAAAATTTACAAATACAACAACTCAACAAGTAAATGGGTACTTCTTGATAACACAGACCAAAGCACAGACTCTGGTGTAGTATTTGCTGACGCAGTAGGTAATCCTGCAGGCGCAGACGAGGACGCACAAGATTGGGGTTCAGCATACAGCAACTTCGATTCAGATGCTCCAGATCCAGCAACTTATCCAGAAGGTATTCTGTTATTCAACACAAGACTATCAGGTTACAATGTTAAAAAATATGTGACAAATTACACATTTAACAGCACTAACAATGGTAACACTTGGGTAACTGAATCAGGTCTAAGACTTGACGGTTCACCATACATGGGCAGAGCCGCACAAAGAAAAGTAGTTGTTACAGCTATGCAATCAGCAGTAGCAAGTAACGATGAAATAAGAGCAGAATCAAGATTCTTTAACTTGATTGCCGCTCCAGGATACCCAGAACTTTTAGATGAAATGATTACATTGAGTACAGACAGAAAACTTACTGCCTTTGTACTTGGTGATACACCATTCAGACTAAAACCAGACGGAACATCAATACAAAACTGGGCAACTAACACATCAGGCGCCGCGGAAAACGGCGAAGATGGTTTAACATCAGGATCATCATATGCAGGTTTATATTACCCATCAGGTTTCACAACTAACTTAGATGGTAATACTGTAACAGTTCCACCAACGCACATAGCGATGAGAACTATTGCATTTAATGACCAAGTTGCTTTTCCATGGTTTGCACCAGCAGGCTATACAAGAGGCCTAGTTGACAACTCAACTTCAGTAGGTTACATTACTGATGAAGGTGAATTCCAGACAGTAACATTATCAGAAGGTCAAAGAGACACTTTATACTCTAACAAAATAAACCCAATTGCGTTTATTCCAAATAGAGGATTAACAGTGTTTGGTCAAAAAACATTATCACCTATAGCATCAGCTATGGATAGAATAAATGTTGCAAGACTAATTGTACACATGAGATATCAATTAGACTTACTTGCTAAACCATTCTTGTTTGAACCAAATGATAGAGTAACAAGAGATCAAGTAACAGATACATTTAACAGATTCATGGAAGATTTAGTGACTAAGAGAGCACTATTTGATTTCCTAGTAGTTTGTGATGAAACTAACAACACATCTGCAAGAATTGATAGAAATGAATTATACATTGATATTGCAATACAACCAGTAAAAGCAATTGAATTTATATACATTCCACTTCGTATCAAAAACACAGGTGAAGAGTTAACAAGTTAATAACATTTAAGGGGATAGTTTAGGCTATCCCTTTAAAAACCCTTTAACAAATTTTTTACTATGGTAAAAAACAAATTAAAGAGTAAATATAGTAATAAGGAGCAGTAGACAATGGCAACACTTTCAAAATTTGGTGTACCAATAGACGGATCGACAGGTAGAGGTGGTATCTTACAACCTAAACTAAAATATAGATTTAGAGTAAGATTCACGAACTTTGGAAATCTAGGTGCTTCTCCACTGCAATTAACACAACAAGTTATGTCAGTAACGAGACCAAAAGTAAATCATGAGGAAGTACCAGTTCACTCGTACAACTCAATCTCATATATGCAAGGTAAACATACATGGGAAGCAATTAACATTACTTTAAGGGACGACATTAACAACAACATTTCTAAACTAGTTGGTCAACAAGTTCAGAAACAAATGAACCATTTTGAACAAACTTCAGCAGTAGCTGGATCTAATTACAAGTTTGGTACTAAGATTGAAATATTAGATGGTACTAACAACACAGAATTAGAGCAATGGGATGTAGAAGGTTGCTTCTTACAAAACGTTGATTATTCAGATGGTGACTATGCAGTGTCAGAACCAGTACAAGTTATTTTGACTATAAGATATGATAACGCGATACATCAAGCACCAGGAGATACAATCTTCCCACTACTTTCAGTAGGTCTTGGTGGTACAAACGCATAATATTATTAGTCTATAACTTGTTAGATGAGTGATACAGTTTTAAAACCCGCAAACAGAGCCGCTAAACTTTATACTAGCGGCTCTGACTTCCAACCCGCACCTCGACAACAACACCAGTTTGTCGTAGTATTCAACCTATACCCTGACGTCATTGATACGTTTCAAAGACCCAATCAGCAGTTCTTAAAAAGTTTCAGAGATAGATTACATTTTATCTGTCATACGGTTGATGCACCGAACTTCAGCGTGGTACAGGATATTGTTAACCAGTAT
>Ga0163109_10004483_pt1 | contig 10600 bp, 6 predicted proteins | sample CRUFie1St13metaG_FD_108704 | JGI IMG/M metagenome (GOLD analysis project Ga0163109, IMG submission 108704) | Marine microbial communities from the Costa Rica Dome - CRUD Field 142mm St13 metaG | ecosystem: Environmental > Aquatic > Marine > Oceanic > Photic zone | place: Costa Rica: the Eastern... | reverse complement strand
TTGTTTACCAGCAAATCCTAGAGGACAATCTGATCCAGAGAATGGATGGGTAGATGCTCATGAGGCAATGCCTCTTTGTGGAGATGCAGAAGTTTTCAAATGGATTGGTGCATATTTTGCAGGTGAAGTTCCTGTTATGGATAAAGATGGATATGCATGGATGTTACACGGAGATATGGGAGAAGATAATACAATGGCCGGTGTAATGACTGAGGAAGAATCTACAGAAGGTCAATGGATTGAGTCAGGTCCTCATCTAATGAGAATGCCTGCGGATCCTGCAACTTTGGATGGGATGACTACTGACTTTACATCTGGTGCTCCGTACGTAATGTTTGGAGGAACCATATATGCACATGTAATGTACCCAATGGCAGGTTATTACGATTATCAACCTGAATCTGCTCCACAGTAAGTAAAACTTTTGTTATTATAAAAACCCTCTTTATTGAGGGTTTTTTTTTAAATACTATTTTAATAATTGTGTTTTGATTAAATTTAGGTAATGGAATATTTATTTACTTCAATAATTCTTGCTGCATCTGTATTTGGGCTTTATTTTTTTATAAAAAAACAAATTAATAAGAACTCACAAGAAAATAGTAAAGAGCTTGAGTCTAAGCTTGAATCTTTTATTGAAGCATTTAAATTAACCTCTGCTGAAAACTTAAATAAACAACTACAAGATTCAAAACAAGATCAGAAAAATATGGAAGTACGTTTTTCTGAAACAATTAATAAGCTGACAAAGGAACTTGAAAAGATAAAGGGGACAAATGAACAAGTATTGACATTTGCTAATCAAATGAAAACACTTGAGAAAATTCTAGGAAATCAAAAACAAAGAGGTATTCTAGGAGAAATCCAACTTGAAAACTTACTTGCCAATGTTCTACCTCCTGAGCTTTTCCAGATGCAGTATTCTTTTAATAATGGTGAGGCAGTTGATGCAGTAATTAAAGTTGGAGACTTTATTATACCAATAGATGCTAAATTCTCTCTTGATAACTATAACAAAATGATAGAAAGTGATGAAATAGATACAGATAAATTAAATGATCTAGAGAAAAAATTCAAAAATGATATCAAAAACAGAATTGATGAAACTGCAAAATATATTAGGCCGAACGAAGGCACCGTTGACTATGCGTATATGTTCATTCCAGCTGACGGTCTCTATCAAGATCTTCTTAATAATAAGGTAGGTTCACTAAAAATTAATCAAAGAGATCTTGTATCGTATGCATATCAAAAAAAGGTAATGATTGTATCACCGATGAGTTTATTCCCGATGCTTCAGGTTACAAATAAAGCCTTAAATAATATGAAAGTTGAAGAGTCAATTAATGAAATTCAAATGAATATTGAAAAACTGGGTAACCATTTAAATGCCTACTTAACGTATCATGAAAAACTTGGAAATAGTATTAGCACTGTTGTAAATCAATATAACGTAACAAACAAAGAGTTTAAAAAAATTGATAAGGATATAACTAAGTTAACCTCAAATCGATCTTCTATTGGTATAGAGATGGAAAACATTGACAAACCAGTATTAGAGGAATAAAAAAAGCCCCCCAATTGGAAAGCTTATTTAGTTGCCTATAGCAACACACAACATGCAAATTTAATCAATTTTATGAATTTGACTTTAAATAAGTTAAAAAGTCAACTATTGCCCCTTTTATTTTACTCAAATCATTAGTAAAATGATTAATCATTATACTAAAAATATATCTTCTGTTTTTATCAGTAACTATATAGCCAGAATAGTTGTGATTATTTCTAAGAGTCCCTGTTTTTCCCCAAACAAAATGTTTTTCATTTTGAATTATATAGTTCTCAGGAAATATCTTTTTTATTCTATCAAATCCAATTAAGTTATAAATATCGTTTAAAGATGAGACTACTGATTTAGGTGTGACTAAATTATATCTTGACAACCCAGATCCATCAAATAATTCTTTTTGTTTTGATATATTTTGAATCAGTCTTACCCCTTTATCTACTGAAATAGTGTCATTTAATCGAAGAGAAATATTTGCAGCTATACTTTCTGAAATTAAATTATCAGAATCTTTGAGTATAGCAGAGTATATATCATCAACCTGGCTACTGTTAAGCACATTGTAATTTTTTAATTCATCCTTATTGAGTTCAACTGTTTTTTCAAGAGCATTTTTAAGCAAGCTAGTGGTGTTTTTTATTGATGTTATGAATGGAGAATATATTGTATCTCCAAATTTTATTAAGGAAGGATTTATAAAAAATTTATTCTCTTTTTCTGATCTGAGTATTTTATTCTTTTGTTCGAAGTCAAAGATAATTTTATATGTGTTAGGAGTAACCTCAATTTCTCCGTTAGAATTTTTTATTATTTGTACTACATTTCCATAAATCGGCATCTCTGATCGTTCAGCTTGGTAATAACTATTATAATCATCCCAGGCCCAACCTGGTCCATATTTATTAAGATCAATTTTTGGAACATGATATATTATGTGTTTAAATCCCTTTATAAATTTTGCTAAATCTTTATCTCTATATTTTGGATGTAAAAGCAATGGATAACCTGTTGGTGAAATTTTCAAAGTATCATTTAAAACTTTATAATTTATAATTGGTATAGAGTCCCCATAATATATTGAACCCAGTACTGTTGAAATTTTAACATTTGAAGCTGGAGTCATGTAAGTATCAATTCCTGACCCAACAATCTTTTTCTCCTTATCTATCCTTTTTACTGCAATAGATACAATACTTCCATTTAAATCATCTTTACTTGATATCCATTTATCAATTTTTTTACTAGATATCTGAGAAAATAAACTTGAGGAGAAAAATATTAGAAGGATTATTTTTTTCATTGTAACAAGTTAAAAAAAAAGCTCTTTAAAAGAGCTTTTTTATGCGGTCTGGACGGGACTCGAACCCGCGACCCCCTGCGTGACAGGCAGATATTCTAACCAACTGAACTACCAGACCAAAACGGTTGCAAATATAATTATTTTGAATTATAAAGCTGCATTAATTGCATCTTCATATGTTTTTTTTGGAGCAACTCCTACTTGTCTTGAAACTAATTCTCCATCTTTAAATAATAGGACAGTAGGAATATTTCTGACACCGTACTTTGCAGCAAATTCTTGATTCGAATCAACATCAATTTTTCCAACAACAGCCTTTCCTTCAAAATCTTTACTTAATTCATCAATTATAGGACCAACCATTCTACATGGACCACACCATTCAGCCCAAAAATCAACAAGTACTGGTTTATCTGATTTTAAAACTTTTTCTTCAAAAATTGAATCGTTTAATTCTAATGCCATAATATTTAATTTAAGCAGCAAATCTAATATTTATTCTTTAAAGAAATACAATTTGAGTTAATTTAATTTGTATAAAAATTCATCTTCTTCTAGTGATAAAAGTAGTTCTTTTGATATGTTAACCTTAGTATCTTCCGAGATCATATTAAGCTTAAATTCATTTTTTGAATCATGAATATCAAAATAAACTGGACTAGATCCTTTATATTTTGTAAGTGTAGATTTTAATTTAAGAATATCATTGTTTTTTATTGATTTAGAATCAACCTTAAGTGTAATTTTTTTTGAATTAGAATTAATAATACCATCCAGCAATTCAATATTTAAAAATTGAATTCTTGGATCTCCAACTCTTCCAGTTTCTTTATTAACCCAACCGTCTCTGACATTTAATCTCAACCTGAGAATTTTATTTTCTTCCAAAAGATGTTTAAATTTCAAATATTCTTCACCGAAAATCCTAAACTTATATTGATCATTAAAATCTTCAAAAGAAAAGACAGCAAATCCATTTCCAGTTTTAGATTGAAGATGCTCTACTTCATTAATAATTCCTCCAACATAAAAGTCTTTATTTATTAATTTATTTAAATCATTTAAAGTAGTTAACCCTGTAGAAGTGAAATTATCTAACTCTCTTATATAATCATCTAGTGGATGTGCTGAAATGTATATGCCAACCACTTCACGCTCCTTTTTTAATCTTTCAAGGTTAATCCATTCTTCACACTCTGGAATAGTAGAATTATATGATATATTTAGATTATCATCTCCAAAAAGATTTATTTGAGATGAGTTTATTGTTTCTTGATACTTTGATCCAAATTTTATAGCTTTTTCTATATAACTTAATCCATCTGTATCAATATTAAAATATTGTGACCTATTAAGTTCAAATGAATCTAGACCACCTGCCAAAATTAGATTTTCAAAAGTTTTTTTGTTAGCAAGCCTTAAATCTATTCTTTTAGCAAAATCAAATATATCATCATATTTTCCATCTTTTCTGTTTTTAACAATAGTCTCAACAGCTCCTTTACCAACTCCTTTTACAGCTCCCATTCCAAATCTAATTGCCTTATCATCGTTTACATTAAACTTATAGAATGATTCATTAATGTCAGGTCCCAAAACTGTTACTCCCATTCTTTTGCACTCTTCCATAAAAAAGCTTACTTGTTTTATATCATTCATGTTATTTGATAATACTGCTGCCATATATTCAGATGGATAGTTTGCTTTTAGAAATGCAGTTTGATATCCAATTAATGCGTAACATGTTGAATGAGATTTATTAAATGCATATGAAGCAAAAGCCTCCCAATCTTTCCATATTTTTTCAAGAATCTCTATAGTATATCCATTCTCTTGTCCACCTTTCATAAACTTTGGCTTTAACTTTTCAATTAAAGAAAATATTTTTTTACCCATGGCTTTTCTAAGTAGATCTGCTTCACCTTTAGAAAATCCTGAAATTTTTTGAGAGAGTGACATAACTTGTTCTTGATAAACAGTTATTCCATAAGTCTCTTTTAAAATCTCCTCCATTTCAGGAATATCATAGGTAATTGGCTCAGAACCATTCTTCCTGGATATATAGGATGGAATATATTCTAGTGGGCCCGGTCGATAAAGAGCATTCATGGCTATTAGATCATTAAAATCAGTAGGTTTTAAATCTTTTAAATACTTTTGCATTCCAGGAGATTCATACTGAAAAATCCCAACTGTTTCACCTCTCTGAAATAGTTCATATGTTTTCTTATCATCCAGTTCAAATTTTTCTGGATCAAGATCTACATCATATTTATACTTAATTAGCTTAACAGTATCTTTAATTATTGTCAAAGTTTTAAGACCAAGAAAATCCATTTTAAGTAATCCTGCATCTTCAACTACTGAATTATCAAATTGAGTTACAAAGAAATCTGAATCTCTAGCTCTTGTAATTGGAACAAATTCTGATATATTACTTGGTGTAATTATAACTCCACATGCATGAATTCCAGTATTTCTTAATGATCCCTCAAGTAAACTTGCTTGTTGCAAAGTTTCTGCAGATAAATCAGATGAATTATAAAGCTTTTTTAATTCATTAACTCTACTAAACTCATCAGTTCTTAATTCTGATTTTAAATCGGAATCATTCATTGAAAATATATCATTGAGCTTCATGTTTGGAACTAGTTTTGATATTCTGTCAACTTCTGAAAGTGATAGATCTAAAACTCTTCCAGTATCCCTAATGGATGACTTTGCAGCCATTCTTCCATACGTTATTATTTGTGCAACTTGATCAGAACCGTACTTATCTACAACATACTCTATTACTTTATTTCTTCCTTCATCATCAAAATCAATGTCAATATCTGGGAGACTTACCCTATCTGGATTTAAAAATCTTTCAAAAAGCAAATTGTATTTAATTGGATCGATACTTGTTATTCCTAATGCGTAAGCAACAACTGATCCTGCTGCTGAACCTCTTCCAGGTCCAACTGAAACCTTCATCTCTCTTGCAGCATTAATAAAGTCCTGCACAATTAAAAAGTATCCTGGATAACCAGTTTTTGCAATTACATCTAACTCAAAGTCTATTCTCTCCTCTAAATCTTTGGTAATTTCATCATACTTGTTTTTTACTCCCTCAATTGTTAAATGTCTTAAATATAAATTCTGGCCTTTTTGGTTGTCAAAATCATCTTTTTGGATAAATTTTTTGGGAACTTTAAAATCAGGTAAAAGTACTTCCCTTGCTAAATCAAAAGATTCAACTTTTTTAATTATTTCAGAAATATTATATAGACTCTCAGGTATATCATTAAATATCTTTAACATCTCATCCTTTGACTTATAATAATATTCCTCATTAGGAAGTCCATATCTAAATCCCCTCCCCTTTCCTATAGGTACTGATTGTTTTTCACCATCCCTTACACAGAGTAGAATATCATGTGCATTTGCTTCTGATTTTTTTGTATAGAATGAATTATTAGTTGCAACTAACTTGACTCCATATTTTAAGCTAAATTCTTTAAGAATTGGTATAATGTAATCTTCATTTTCTTGTTTATGATTTTGGATTTCTAAATAAAAATCATCTTTGAAATTATCCATCCACCATTTCAAAGAGTCTTCTGCATTCTCTTCTCCTTGATTTAAAATTCTAGATGAAATTTCTCCATTTAATCCCCCAGATAAAACAATTATATCTTTTGAATAATTTTTTAAAATTTCTTTATCAATTCTAGGTACGTAATAAAACCCATCTATATTAGCTATAGAACTTAACTTTGATAAATTTCTAAAGCCATTTTTATTTTTAGCTAAAAAAACCATTTGATATCCATTGTCTTTATTAGACTTATCCAAATGATTTTCACATACATTTAATTCACATCCAATAATAGGCTTTATATACTTTTGACCTTCTTGAAGATTATCATTATAATTCTTAAGAGTTTTAATAAAGTGAAATGCCCCCATTAGGTTTGACTTGTCTGTAATTGCAATCGCATCATGAGAGAATTCAATACATTGTTTTAATAAATCTGAAATCTTTGAAGTTGATTGTAATATTGAAAATTGAGTATAGGCATGTAGATGAGCAAATTCAAAGTCTTGATCTAATTCCTCATGTTTTGATATAGTGTCTACTTTAACTTTTTGTTCCTCTAATTTTAATAATCTTGATTCTTCAAATAGATTTAAGTGATCTATTCCTTGGACTTTTACTTTTTTAAGATCTAGATTAGAGATGTTAATGTAGACATCATCATTTTCTGATAATGAAGCAGGGTGAATTTTTTTATTTTTTAAAAGCTGAAATAAACATAGTGCAGTAGCCTCAACATCAGCGGATGCATTATGAGCAGATTCAAACTTCTCATTAAAAAGGTGGTTGTATAGTTCTTGTAAAGTTGGGAGCTTAAATTTTCTACCTCTTCCTCCTTTTAACATACATATCTGTGCGGTCTCTTCTGTACATGTATCAATTTTTGGAAAATCTTGAAGAGGATTTTGACCATTAATTCTTAAGTATTCAGATCCTAATATTTTTTCATCAAAATTTAGATTATGACCACAAATAAAATTTGATTTATTTAGATCCTCACTAAATTTTTCTAAAACAAAATCAATTTCAACGCCAATTTTTTTTGCAAGCTGAGTTGAAATACCATGAATTTTTTCAGAATCATATGGTATACTAAATCCTTTTGGATGAATAATAAAACTTTGATTTGAGATACAGATTCCATTTTTATCATGAACCTGCCAAGCAACCTGAATTGCTCTAGGCCAATTATCAAAATCAGTAAGAGGAGCACTCCATTTTTTTGGAAGTCCTGTGGTTTCTGTATCAAAGATTAAAAACATTTAGGAATAGTTTCAATTACTAATTTAATATTTTATCTTGGATTGATTTTGAATATTTATTAAGAGTTTTGATCTCAAAAAACAAAGGGACTTTTACAATTACAGCAGCACTACCATATGCAAATGGTCCAATACATATTGGTCATCTCTCAGGTGTTTATATCCCTGCAGATATATATGCTCGATATAAGAGACTTACAAACAATGATGTTGCATTTATTTGTGGAAGTGATGAACATGGAGTTGCTATTTCTCTAGCTTCAAAAAAAGCTTCAATTACCCCTAAAGAATTAATTGATAAGTATGATAAAATCATAAAATCATCATTTCAAGAATTTGGAATTTTATTTGATAATTATTCTAGAACCTCAAAAAAAATACATCATGAAACTTCTCTAAAACTTTTTGAAGATCTAAAAGAGAAAAACCTTTTCTCGCTAATTAAGTCTGAACAATTTTTTGATGTTGAAGAGAATCAATTTTTGGCAGATAGATATATATCTGGAGTTTGTCCTTTTTGTAATTATGAAGATGCATTTGGAGACCAATGCGAAAAGTGTGGATCAACTTTAAGTCCTGAAGAATTAAAAAATCCAAGATCAACTATTTCTAATTCAACACCAATATTAAAGCAGACTAAACATTACTTTATTAAGCTTAATGAATTTGAAGGATTCATTAGAAATTGGATAACTGTTGAAAATAAAGATAAGTGGAAAACAAATGTTGTTGGACAAGTTAAATCTTGGTTAGATAATGGTTTAAAACCAAGAGCTGTTACCAGAGACTTAGATTGGGGTATACCAGTAAAAGTTGATAATGAAGATGGTAAAGTTCTTTATGTATGGTTTGAAGCACCTATTGGTTATATATCCTCTACGATTGAATGGGCAAAAAAAAATAACAAAGATTGGGAGAAATACTGGAAAAATCCGGATACCAATTTAATTCATTTTATCGGAAAAGATAATATTGTATTCCATTGTATTATTTTTCCAATAATGTTAAAAATGTTTGGGAATTTTATTTTGCCAAAGAATGTTCCAGCAAATGAATTCCTTAATCTTGAAGGTAATAAAATATCAACTTCAAGAAATTGGGCTGTTTGGCTGCATGAATATTTAATTGATTTTCCAGATATGCAAGATGTACTTAGATATGTTTTGATTTCTACATGTCCGGAGACAAAAGATAATGACTTCACCTGGAAAGACTTTCAGGCAAGAAATAATAGTGAATTAGTAGCTATATATGGAAATTTTGCCAATAGAGTTCTATCATTAATTAAAAAATATTACGATGGTAAAATACCAAAAGTAGAATCAAAAAACAGAGTCGATGAATTGGTATTAGAGGACGTTAAAGTATTGAAAGAAGAAATTGAATCAAATCTAGATAGCTTTAAATTTAGAGAAGCAACTAAAAATTTAATGAATATAGCTAGAATAGGCAATAAATATCTTGCTGAGACTGAGCCATGGAAAATAAAAGAATCAGATCCTTTAAGAGTAGAACAAATTCTTCATACTTCCTTTATTATAATTTCTTATTTAGCTATTGTGTCTGAACCGTTTTTACCTTTTACATCTGTTAAGTTAAAGAATATGATTGGGCTAAATGATTACAGTTGGGATGATTTAGATAAAATATTTGGTACTCTTAACTACAACTTTACGATAGTTGATATTGTAATACTTTTTAAAAGAATAGAAGACTCTGAGATAGAATATCAAATAGATAAATTAAAAAAAAGTGCTAATTAATAGTATCATTTGCCTTTGACACAATCATATTTGCAGAATAGTTATAATAAATTATAATTTTATTTAACTCATTAAGAGCTTCACTTTTATCTAGTCTATTAAAGTTATACTTAGTCTTTTGAATTTGAATATTTAGTAACTTAAGTCTTCCTTTAATCTCAGGATTTTCATTATAAAGTTCAAAGTCGGAACTGAAAATTTCTGTTGAAGAATTACTTAATTGATTTAGTACATCTTGATTAAATTTAATTACACTGTCATATTCTTGAATTGAATTTGATAAATCTAAAATATCAGATTTAAGAAGTTTAAATTCTGTCCATTCATCCAAAGAAGATTCATCTATAAATATTTCATCGAATACAAAAGTTGACTGAGTCTCAAGGTTCTCTGTTGGATTATTTTGAATTGGGATTTCATTTACAGGTTCAATATTTTGATTACAAGATGAAAATATAACTATTGTAAATAAAAATTTCTTATTTAAAATTTTAATCATAACTCAACTAAATCTACGATATTTTATACTTTTATTGCTCAATATTTTTAATATGAGTAAATCATTTGTTGCTTTTATAGTTATTCTATCAATGATTGTAGTTCTTGGATCTTTACTATATGACTACATCACCTCTAAAAATGACTGAAAAAATTATAATTATCGGATCTGGGTTTTCATCAATATCAGCTGGAACATATCTTGCTGATAAAGGCTATGATGTTACGATACTTGAGAAAAATAGTTCCTTTGGTGGACGTGCTAGAAAGTTTAAAGCAGAGGGGTTTACCTTTGATATGGGGCCATCATGGTATTGGATGCCAGATGTTTTTGAAAAATATTTTAATGACTTTGACAAGTCTGTTAGTGACTTCTATAATTTGAAAAAATTAGATCCAGCTTACAGAGTTTATTTTGGAAAAAATGATTACATAGAGATTGAAGATAGCCTTGAAAAAATAAGTGAAACGTTTGAAAAGATTGAAAAAGGCGCTTCAAAAAATCTCTTAAAATTTATGGCTGAGGCTAAGAATAATTATTCTGTTGCTATGGAAAAGGTAGTTTATAAACCTGGGAAATCAATTCTAGAATTAGTTACTCCTGGAACTATCAGAAGGTTAAGATACTTT
>Ga0163109_10004482_pt1 | contig 10601 bp, 7 predicted proteins | sample CRUFie1St13metaG_FD_108704 | JGI IMG/M metagenome (GOLD analysis project Ga0163109, IMG submission 108704) | Marine microbial communities from the Costa Rica Dome - CRUD Field 142mm St13 metaG | ecosystem: Environmental > Aquatic > Marine > Oceanic > Photic zone | place: Costa Rica: the Eastern... | reverse complement strand
CATCCATCCAATTTATTGCATTAATAATTCCTGCAATCCAAATAACCGTAATTACAAAACTTAAAATCAATGGAATTTGAACATCATTTAAACTAGAGGAAATAAAGCCAAGATTTAAAGAATTAATTCTTAAATGATTAAACCAAGCGAAAGACGCAACTAATATTTGAAATCCCAGTCTAAACTTTGGCGATAATTTAAATAAGTCATCACACAATCCTAGAAAAAATATCGATGACCCAGTAATAAGTAAAATCCTCCCATAAAAACTTATATTTTCTAGTGAAAACTGATCTAAATTTCCCGTGAGAAAAATTGATAAAAGTCCACATAAAAAGCCAATAAATATAGGTACTCCCCCTAGTCTTACTATAGATTTTGTATGCAATTTTCTATTGTTAGGGATGTCATTTATGTTATATCTTTCGCCAAATACTTTAGCTACTGGAACTAATATTAAAGTCACTAAGAAACTTGTAGTTCCAATTAATAAAATGAGAAATTGTAAATCGGTAAAAAAAATACTTTTCAAGCTTAATTAACTTATTACTCAAATAATAATAAACTATTATCATGACCATTATTTATTTCAAAAGATCAAGATGATTGAAGTTAAAGAATTTTTTAAATTTTTTAATTATATTCTTCATATTTAAATCTATATTTAATCAGCTAAAGAAGCTGATCTAATTTCTCAAATATCAGCAATCTAACTACAAATAACAAATAAATATTAATAGTCTAAATTAATTAGAAAAAACTAAACTCATATTAATTCATTCATAAATAAATACTTTTTTTGTAAAGTGTAATAGTATTATCAAATCAACCAAAAATTATTAAATTTATATTTTTAAAGATAATTTATTATGGCAGTTCAAGATATATTACCTGTAATTTTATGTGGAGGCAGTGGTACTAGATTATGGCCACTTTCAAGAAAAAGTTTTCCAAAACAATACTTATCTATAAACTCAAAAACCAATAAGACTTTACTTCAAAAAACTCAGGAAAGAATAATGGATCTTAAAAATGTAAAAGATCCATTAATAATTTGCAACGAGGAGCATAGATTTATCGTCGCAGAACAAATGAGAGAAATTAATGTTAAACCAAATAAAATTTTATTGGAACCTTTTGGAAGAAATACTTTTCCTGCAATCACTTTAGCCGCTTTAAAGGCTATAGAAAATAATAATGATCCAATAATCTTAATCCTTTCTTCTGATCATCATATAAGCAATAATAAAAAATTTATTGAAGCTATTGAAGTAGGAATTGAATATGCTATGAAAGATAGAATTGTAACTTTTGGAGTTATCCCTGATTATCCAGCCACCGGATATGGTTATATCAAATCGCAAGAACGAATTAACAAAAGTATTGTTAAAGGATTCGATATTGAAGAATTTATTGAGAAACCTAACACCAAAAAAGCCCTTGAGTTGTTTTCTGACTCAAGATACTATTGGAATAGTGGTATATTCTTATTTAGGGCCAGTACTCTTTTAAAAGAAATAAAAAAAATTGCGCCAGTAGTTTTAGAAAATTGCAAAAAATCCATAAATCAAGAACTTCTTGACTTAGATTTTCAAAGAATAAATAAGGAAGTTTTTAAAAGTCTTCCAAACGTATCTTTTGACATAGCAATAATGGAAAAAACCAATCTGGGTACAGTTATTCCTCTTGATTCAGGTTGGAGCGATATAGGTAATTGGAATTCAGTTTGGAAAGTTTCTGAAAAAGATAAAAACTCCAACTACACTAAAGGGAACGTATATCTAAAAGAATCCAAAAACTGTTATGTAGAAAGTGAAAATAAACTTATATACGGTATAGGTCTTTCTAGTTTAATAATAGTTCAGTCCAATGATGCTACACTCATAATTAATCAAAATAAGGCCGAAAACGTAAAAGATATTGTAGAGGATCTTACAAAAAACAATATTCCTGAAGGAGAAAATCACAAAAGAATATATAGACCATGGGGAAATTATTTTTCTATAGCTGAAGATCCTAGATGGCAAATCAAACTTATAGTTGTTCATCCTGGACAAAGTCTTTCTTTACAAAAACATCATCATCGTTCTGAACACTGGGTTGTTGTTAATGGAACTGCAAAAGTAGAAATTGATGGTAAAGTGTTCATTCTTAGTGAAAATGAAAGTTCATATATCCCTCTAGGTTCCATTCATAGACTTTCCAATCCTGGTCAAATACCATTAAAACTTGTAGAAGTACAGAGCGGGGCCTATCTTGGTGAGGATGATATTATTAGATTAGAGGATAATTATGGTAGAACTTAAATTAGAAGTAATAAAATAATTATCTGATTTTTATCTTTTTAAAAAATATAGAAGATAGAGAAGGAAATTTGTTTTCTGGAATACTTTGTCTTAAATATAAGTCCTCCCTATACTCCCATTGATTTGATGGATTTAATTGAAACATAATTTGCTTGGAAGAAAAGTTTCTTTTTGGATTTCCCTCTTGATGCCAACATAAATTAGGTAATACTCCATATAATGTGTCTCCATTACCTATCAAAAATTCATAAATTCCTTTACTTTTTTTATTAATTTTATCGTATTTATTTGCATTAATATAAAAAACTTTAAGAGGGCCAGAATCAATATTTATATTTAAAGGAATAAATATTTTTAACATATTTTTGCTAAAGGATTTATCGTAATGAGCCTCTCTCATATTATTTAATTGCTTATCAATTTTACCAACATGATGATTTTCATAAATTCTTAAGTAATCTATTGAATATTTAAATCCAGTTATTTTGGAAAGGAAGTTTTGCGTATCTTTATTAAAAACACTTTTTATTAGTTTCTCTATATCTCTTTTATCTAATACATGAATTGTTATTGAATAATCTAAGCAGATTTTTTTAACATTTTTAATACAATTATTGGCATCAAAGTCTAGCTTATTAGTAGTAATTCCATTTCTATAAAATGATTGATCAAATTTCTTACTTTTAAATAAAATATCTTCTATTTTAGCCATCAAGTTACTATAAATTTTTGTGAATAATTTGAAAAGAAAAAAAAATATTTTATGTTCACTCTTTTTCTTTTTTGAGAAAAAAGTTGAGTTTATTTGATTGAGTACCATGTAATTTATTATTTGATGAATTTATCTTGCAACTTATGTTTAGTTTATATAATCTACTTGTTTTTGAAAGCCATTAGGGTTACATAATTGCCATTTCCAGCCATCTCTACACATGTCTTCAAGAGATCTTCGAGGTTCCCATTTAAATAATTTAGCAGCTAAGTTGTTGTTTGCATATAGTATTGCTGCATCGCCTTCTCTTCTATTTCTAAAAATATAAGGAATTTTAATTTTATTCACTTTTTGAAAAATCTTAATAAGTTCCAGAACGCTTGTTCCTTTTCCTGTTCCAATATTTACACTTTTAAAATCAGGTTCACTTTTTTCAATAAAATTTAGAGCTAAAATATGACTTTCAGCAAGATCCATAATGTGTATGTAATCTCTTATTGGAGTTCCATCAGATGTAGGCCAGTCATTACCATATATTTCTAAGTTTTTAATTTGCCCAATAGCAACTCTTGTTAAAAGAGGAAAAATATTATTAGGTAAGCCTACTGGATTCTCACCAATCATTCCAGAAGGATGAGCTCCAATTGGATTAAAATATCTTAAATTAATAATTCTCCACTCTTTCGGCGAACTAATAAAAACATCTTTAAGCAATTGCTCAATTACATACTTACTTTTTCCGTAGGGATTAGTTGGATTAATATTAGTTTCTTCATCTAAGGGTTTATAGCTTAATTGATCATCATAAATATTTGCACTGCTACTGAAAACTATATTTTTGCAATTAAATTTAGTCATTGTTTGAATCAAATTTAATGTACTTATTACATTGCAGTCCCAATATTTTGTTGGTGACTTAATCGATTCTTTTACAGACTTTAGACCCGCGCAATGTATGACACTTTTAATTGAATTTCCAGATTCGATTGAAATATTAAAAATATTCTCTAATAAAGATTTATTTCTCAAATCTCCTTTGAAGATATGAAGATTGTCATCAAAAGATTTTTTATTCGTTTTTAAAATTTTTAAAACTCTTCTTAAAGATTCTGGAGAACTATTCTCATAAGAGTCTATTACATAGACTCTATACCCAAGCTCTAACAAAAATAAACATGTATGACTACCTATAAAACCAGATCCTCCAGTTAATAAAATAGAATTCATGAAGCTAAAAATTAGGAAAATAAAAACATCGACTATATAAGTAACGTATTTAAATTTTAAATTAAAAAATTAATTTTCTCAGTTAATTTGCTTGAGGATCTTATAATCTTACTATAGTTTTTAGAAAAAATATGAAATATGAAATAAAAAATATATGCTGTATTGGAGCAGGATACGTTGGAGGGCCAACAATGGCTGTAATAGCAGATAATTGCCCTTCAATCCAAGTAAATGTCGTTGATATTAATGAAGAAAGAATATCCCAATGGAATAGTAATAATTTTGCTCAACTACCAATTTACGAACCAGGACTTGCTGAAATTGTAAAAAGATGTAGGGGAAAGAATTTGCATTTCTCAAACGAAATAAAAAATAAAATAAAGCAAGCCGATATGATTTTCATTTCGGTTAATACGCCCACCAAAACAAAAGGTATTGGGGTCGGTAAGGCCAGTGATTTAAAGTGGGTTGAGGCTTCTGCAAGACAAGTTGCAAGGTTTTCTGAGGGACATACTATTGTAGTTGAAAAAAGTACGCTACCAGTAAGAACTGCAGAAGTTATTAAATCAATTCTTGAGGCCGCTGAGGAATCTAATACAAGTAAGGAAAAAACTTGTACTTTTGACGTTTTATCAAATCCAGAGTTCCTTGCTGAGGGCACTGCAATTAACGATTTACTTAATCCTGACAGAGTTTTAATTGGGGGAGAAAATAATTCCTCTATAAATGCGTTAAGCGATATATATAAACAATGGGTTCCAAAAAGCAAAATCTTACACACTAATATATGGAGTAGCGAATTAGCTAAACTAACAGCTAACGCTTTCTTAGCGCAGAGAATAAGTTCAATTAATTCAATTGGAGCGTTATGCGAAGCTACTGGCGCTGATGTAAGAGAAGTAGCAAGAGCAATAGGATCTGATAGCCGTATAGGTTCCAAATTTCTTGATGCTGGCCCAGGGTTTGGAGGAAGCTGCTTTAAAAAAGATATTTTGAATCTTGTATATCTTGCAAAGCATTTTGGTTTAGATGAGGTAGCAAATTTTTGGGAAAGTGTAGTAGATTTGAATAATTGGCATCAACATAGAATCTCAAATTTAATTGTTAAAAAACTTTTTGGAACTGTAAGTGGGAAAAAAATTTCAATTTTAGGATTTGCATTCAAAGCAAATACAAATGATACAAGAGAATCAGCAGCCATTAACATCTGTAAAGATTTACTAGAAGAAGGAGCAATCCTTTTTATTAACGACCCAAAAGTAAATTCAAGCCAAATTGAGAAAGACCTTTGTAAAAAAGAGAAAAAAGAACTAATAGATTTAGATGAAGATAAATTAAGCCTTTTTGAAGGGGAATGGTGCTTTGTAAAAGAAACAAAAAATGACTTTTTTAGATCTGATGCGATAATCCTTTTAACAGAGTGGGAGGAATATACAAACATTAATTGGCTAGAAGTTTCAAATATGATGAGAAAACCAGCTTGGGTTTTTGATGCAAGATCTATATTATCCCCCAAAAAAATAACTGGAGCCAAATTAAACCTTTGGACAATTGGTGATGGAACTAATAATTAATTTTTTTTTATAAATTCTTCTATACAAGAATGAAGCCTTATAAACATTTCATCTGTCATTCCATGATGCAGTGGCAGAAGTACACCTCTCTCCATAACTTCATCTGAGTTGTTCAGCCCTTCAGGAGTAACCTTTTTATTTATTCCTCTACACATAGGTTGTCTTAAAACATTACCAGTAAAAACAACTCTAGTTTGTATATTCCTCTTTTCTAAATATATCTGGAATTCTTTACGACTAAATGGTGCATTTTTCGTTATCAAAACAGGCAAAGCCAACCATGCAGTCGAGCATTCCATATCAACTATTGGAACTTCGAAAAATTCACTATATTTTTTAAAAAAATCACACTGGATTTTAAAGTTTCTTTGTCTTATCTTAATATTATTTTTCAATTTATGTAATTGTGCAAGCCCAAAAGCTGCGCCTATTTCACTACCCTCAAGATTATATCCAACCTCCTCAAAAACAAATTTCGCATCATAATCAATTCCATCTAAATTAATGTTGAATCTATTTTGAATATCTTCACTTTTTTCATCAAATAAAGATGAACTTCTACCCCAAGATCTTAAGAGTTTAGCTTTATTAACAACCTTTTCATCATTTAGGGTTAGGGCTCCTCCATTACCAGCACAGTTGATAATATGAGATCCATAGAAACTTGTTATGGACATATCAGTAAAATACCCACTTGAAACGCCTTCTTTCGTTGTGGCCCCAAGTGTATCTGCCGAGTCCTCAATAACAATTAAGTTATATTTATCCGCGATCTCCCTAATACCAGACCAATCGCAAATATTTCCTAGTAAATTCGGAGCAAGGATAGCTACTGTTTTTGGAGAAATTAGTGACTCAATTTGAGTAATATCTATACAATAAGTTAATCTTTCAATATCTGTAAAAACTGGTACTAAATTATTCTTTATAAGACATCCTATGGTAGTTGAAAATGTAAGTGCAGGAGTAATTACTTCTGATCCATCAGGGAAATCAAATGCCTCAATTCCTATGTATAAAGCTGATGAACCTGAATTTACATATAGACAATGTTTTTTTGAAAAAAGTTTTGCAATTTGTCCTTCAAATTCTCTAGAATTTTTGCCCATTTGTGTAGATTCATTTAAACACTGAACTACAGCTTGAATTTCTTCCTCACCATAAACAGTTTTTGCATAAGAAATTTTTTCGTGCATAATTTTTAGATTATAAGATTTTAATTTTTAAATCAAATTCCCTTTTATTTTATCTAATTAAATTTTTTAAAGGGCTTTTAATTTAATAACTATTCAATTAAAAAAATCTGACTTTCGCCATTCAGGAATTAATTCTTGTAATAAGTCAATTGTTTTTTCTTTATTAAAGTTATCTAAATAATTTATAAGCAAATTAATTTTTTCAAATAATACTTCGTACTGAATTAATTTCTCTTTTGCTCTAAATATTAATGGATGTGATGTAGGCAAAGATTCCGAATCAATAAGTAGTTCCTCATATAGTTTTTCACCAGGTCTCAATCCTTTTACTTTAATTTCAATATCTCCATCAGGATTATCGTCATTTCTTATAGTTTGTCCACTCAATAAGATCATTTGTTCAGCTAATTTTTTTATGGAGATGGGATCGCCCATATCCAACAAAAACAGATCTCCACCTTTTGCTAACGCAAGTGATTGAATAACCAACTGAGAAGCCTCGGGAATAGTCATGAAATATCTAATGATTTTCTCATGAGTAAGAGTAATTGGTCCTCCATCAGAGATTTGTTTTTTGAATAAAGGTACTACAGATCCAGACGAGTCTAAAACATTCCCAAAACGAACCATAGAAAAAATTAATTTAAGAGATCCATCTTCAGCAAAGTTTTTAGAATTTTTCTGAGAAAATGCTTGAATTATTAATTCTGACAGCCTTTTTGTTGCACCCATTATATTTGTTGGTCTTACCGCTTTGTCTGAAGAAATGAAAACCACATTTTTTACAGCTGCCGCCTCAGATGCTTTACAAATATTAAGAGTAGAAATCGTATTATTAGCAATTGATTCCAAGCAATTAGTTTCTACAAGTGGAACATGCTTATAAGCTGCCGCATGAAAAACAACATCAACTTTATGCTCTATAAAATTACTATAAATTAATTTATAGTTGCACGCATTACCAAGAACTGGAATTATTTTAAACTTAGGTTTTAAGTTAATTAATTTGTTATTTAGGATATATAGACTTGATTCACTAATTTCAAATAATATAAGTTTTTCAGGGTTCAACTTAATAATTTGATTACATAATTCACTACCAATTGAACCTCCTGCGCCTGTAATTAAAATAACTTTGCCTTTTACTCCTGAAAATAAAAGTTTTTCATCTGCTGCTACAGTGTCTCTTCCTAATAAATCGTGTATAGAAATTGGTTTAAGGGTATCAATTCTTGCTTGTCCTGATATTAATTGTTCAAAAGAGGGGATCGAAAGAAGTGGAATTCTAAAATTTTTCAAATAATCTATTTTAATTTTACGTTCAGCTTTCTTAAGATGAGGAATAGCCAAAAGAATTTGATCCAGTTTTTCGTAATTTTTAGATAGATATTTTGTAGAACGAATTGATATTCCAGATATGGACCTCCCCCATAATCTAGGATTATCATCGATAAAACAAATAAATTTATACTTATTTAAGGACCTTAAACTTTTAAAAAGTTGAACTCCATTCTCGCCTGCGCCATATATTGCAACATTAAGTTTCTTTTTATAAGAGAGACTTTGAGAATAATTAACAAAGTCTCTGATTGTTAATCTTAAAAAGATTTGACATAAACTAATACATAAAGCCATTATTGTTAATTTATTTTGACTAATAAATTGTATTTCTAAAAAATTACTTAAAAAAAGAATAAAAAAGAAAATTATGAAATTCCTTCCAAGAATTTGATAAAAACTTAAAGCTTCAGAATATCTACTTAATGTTCTGTATTGTCTAGTAAAAAAATAAAAAGGTAAAGCTATCGACAAAATCAAGCAATAACTTGCATAAAAATTAAATTGATTAAAAAAGTTTTGATTTAAATTTAATGCAATAAAAAATATAGTTACTATTGATATATCAAGTAAAATTAATATAAATCTTCTTGTTTTTGGATTTGCATTCCATAAAATTTTAAATAAAGATTTTTTCTTCATTGCCAATTAATATTTTTTAAAAAACAAATTCAAATAAACTTATTAAATACATATTATTCTTTTACTTTTTAAAGTATTGCATTTAGTAATGTATTTTATTAAGAATTTCATAATATCAGTTAAAGATAACTTTAAAGTTACTTCTTTTACTAAAAATTTTCAAATTCAAGAAAAACTTTTAGTATTTTCTATAAGTAAACAACATAAATGAAGATTAAGTTATTAGAGAAAAATTCTGATAAAAAACTTATTTTAAAATTTAACCCATTGGTAATATATATTTAATTAAAAAAAATGAATTTAGGTTTTTTTAAAAAAAGAATTTAAATATAGATTTTTTAGAGAGATTCTTCAACATTAATTTCAAATCTAATTAGATAATTACTAGATAAATTATCTATATATCTTGGTGATTAAAATTACTTTGTTTTTTATCTAAAGAAACTCTAAAAGGTATTGCGACATAATTATCTAAATAAATTCCAATAGAGACTATAAAGACCAAAGAAAGAATTAGCAAGAAATTCAAATCCAAAACCACAAATAAACCTAATATTGATGAAGCAAACAAATAAATTAAGGTGATTTTTGAATGACTCATTCCTGATTGATATAGTCTTTGAAATAAATGTAAATTATGTGCTTTAAATATAGGTTGATTTAAACTAAATCTTCTCAATAAGCAAATTAAGGCATCAAGAAAAAGCGGAGATGAAACAGCAAGAATCTTTATAGAGTCATAGCTAAATTCTTTTACTAAATTTGCTGCTAATAAAGCTCCTAAAAATGTACTCCCACCGTCACCCATGAAGACTTTTGATTCCTGCCAATTCCAAGGCAGGAATCCTATTAAAGAAGCAACAATAATCAATAAAAATGGGGACAATTTGATTGAAGCCACACCAAATACAATAATCAAACATGCACATATCAAACCATCAGCACCATCCATAAAATTAGTGAAATTAATAATTCCAGTAATAAATATAATTAGAGAAAAAATGATAAAAATTATTAGTAATGGATCTAAATTATTCAAATTATTATCAAAAATATTACTTTGATAAAGAATCAAAATTGATGTTAAAAATTGTGATAAATACCTAATACTTTTTTTAAGTGTAAAAACATCATCTAAGAATCCTATAATTGCAAGCGGTAGACATAATAATGAAAATTTGTTATCTAAAAATAAATCGATTGAGGTTATTGCAAAAACAAAAGCTATTCCGCCTCCACTTGGTTTGGGTAAATTATGAGAACTACGTGAATTAGGTTCTTGCATAAAATATTTTCTCAGAAAAGGAAGAAAAATAAAGACTCCCAAAAACGTAATAAGAAAAGATAATATCGTTGGGAATAGTAAACTTATTTGCATTTTTAACTATGGTTCAATAACCTTATTTTTCTTAAACCAATCAATTGTTTTTTTAAGTCCATTATCAATACTTGTAAATTTTAAATTTTTAAATTCACTTGTTAATTTTTTATTATTTGATCTTCTTTTTGAAAAGTTATCCCACTTTCTTGTTTGAATAAATTTAATTTTACTTTTTGAATTTGATAATTTTATAATTTTTTTTGCTAATTCTATTATTTTTATATT
>Ga0163109_10004481_pt1 | contig 10604 bp, 2 predicted proteins | sample CRUFie1St13metaG_FD_108704 | JGI IMG/M metagenome (GOLD analysis project Ga0163109, IMG submission 108704) | Marine microbial communities from the Costa Rica Dome - CRUD Field 142mm St13 metaG | ecosystem: Environmental > Aquatic > Marine > Oceanic > Photic zone | place: Costa Rica: the Eastern... | reverse complement strand
TGGAAGCAACAACGTTAGCTGGCTTGAAGTCAGGATAGGTCTCTACGCCATCAGGACACTCGAATGATAGGTCGTTTAGTCTTACGCCAGTTCCTTCGATGAAGCCGTGCTCTTCTAGAGTCGTTACTTCAAGAATTCCATTTGAGCTATTGTATGCTGCATCAGCAATCTCAAACCTTACGCCAGGCTTAACTGTTCCGCCGAAGACATATGTGTGATCGATATCGGAAACACCAACATCAATTACGAATGAATCTCTGGATACAACTTGCTTGACTGCGTATAGGAATACTTTGTTGTCTGGGTAGATGCGAGTTGAAGGCTGTGTTGTTACGGTACCACCGCCGACATATACATGAACCTTTGTTGACTTCTCTAGCTCAAGCTCAAAAGCGGTTTCGCTGATGATCTTCTTGACGTTAAAGAACTCGCCATCCTTCTTAGGATATGTGGAAGTACCGTCCTCACAAGCAAACTCTAGACCTTCTAGGAATACGCCTTCGCCTTCCTGCAATCCGTGCTTGGAAGCAGTTACAAACTGTGCAACACCGGTTTCGTTATCGTAAGTTGCGGTTGTAATCTTAGAAAGCTTGGAGCACTGGAATGTTAGATCTCTAACATCAACAATGTCGTTGACCTTCAATGAGTGAGCGCTAGATGTTCTGATTGTTAGTAGACCGCTTCCCTTAATGTATGACGCACCCTCAACAGCTAGTGGAGAGCCACCAGGAGCGACTGTAGGACCATCTGCAATGATGGAGGTAACAATCCCTGCTAACTGATCAATGCGGGCTTCTACAGCCTTACAGCCGTCTTTCACGCGGATGACTGATGTATCAACAATCTGAGGAAGCTTAGACTGATATGTAGCATACTTGCTCATGAAACCGCCAGAGTTATATCTGTGGCTGATGGAAGAAACACCACTGTTGATTACGAACTGGTCTCCGTCAATAATATCTTCTACGCGGAAGAAGTCACCTTGTGTTCCGTCAGGGAACAAGTCTGTAGTAACACCGACCTGTACTAGTCCACCACGAACATATGAATGAGTGATGCTGGATAGACCCACGTCAACAATGAAGGAGTTAGCTGTTGGTGTATCAAGAACACCGTAGAAGCTACCCTTAGGTGAGTTGCGTGAACTTCCGGGGAAGATGTTAGTTGTAACGCCGACGAATGCATCACCACCACCATCATAGATGTGTGGGATACTGGATACACCTACGTTGACCTCAAACGCGGTTTCACTCTGAACTGCTACGACCTTATAGATGTTTAGGCTAGCTGCGGTTCCATCTGGGAAGATTGTGGTTGTGATACCGGAGTTGGTGCAAGTGAAGTTTAGACCAGATAGCTTAACGTTCTCGTCAATAGCGAGACCGTGTGATAATACAGTCTGAACAATTAGGTTGCCGGTTGTGTTATCATAAACAGCATTTGCAATGGGCTTCTGATTACCGTAAGGAGCACAATCCATCTGGATATTGGCTAGCTTAATGGTCTCTGCTAGAGTTAGACCATGAGGTTCCCGTGTAGTTACGGTAGCTCTTCCGGTTGTGTTGTCGTAGTTAAAGCCTACGATATTCTTCTCGGTACCATAAGGATCACAATCAAACTTGATATCACGTAGCTTGACTAGATCGCCAATGTTTAGTCTGTGATTTAGTACTGTTACTACGGAATCACCGCTCTCTTTGTCGTATGTAAAGTCGCGTAGTGGAGATTCAAATCTTCTTACGAAACCACCATCTAGGTATGTGTGAGAAATAGAGCTAGGACCAACTCTTACATTGAAGTAATCTTCATCGACTACGTTCAATACGGGGAAGGTAAATCCATTTGTTCCATCGGGGAATCTGTCTGTGGTAACACCAGTGGTTACGGTACCACCCTCAACATAAGTGTGGGGGATGCTTGAGATTCCTACGTCAATGGTGAACCGATCTCCACACATCTCATCCTTAGCGAGGACTGTGAAGATGCTTCCCTTAGGTGAGTTTTGCTTATTACCTGGGAAGATGTTGGTTGTGATACCAGTGAATAGCTCACCACCACCATCATAGATGTGTGGGATGGTAGATGTGCCGACCTTAATTGAAAGTGTGTTCTGGTCGATTACACTGATTACTGGGAATAGATCGCCCCGTGAACCATCAGGGAAGATGTTAGTAGTGATACCAGTAAATAGCTGACCACCCTCATCATATACGTGAGTGATGCTGGAAGGACCTACATTAATTCTTACCTGATTGGGCGCTGGGATGTCTATAACTTCAAACAAGTTACCCTTAGGTGAGTTCTGTGGGCTGCTGTTGGGGAAGAAGTTTGTAGTTACACCAGTGAATACTGAACCAAATCTGACGTAGTTATGTGCAATGTCGTTGGTTCCTGCATCAATAACAACCTGTGATGCTGAAGGAAGACTCTTAACTTCGTAAGTAGAACCTTCTTCTAGGTTGGTATCAGGGTAGATGTTAGTTGTAACACCAACGGTTAGGTTACCGTATGAGTTACCATCATCAACGAAGACTAGGTTAGCCTCATTTAGTAGTGGGAAGTTAACGATAACGTCAACTGAGTTTGCAGGCTGGAACTGAGCATCTGTTGGAGCTACTGATAGAACTCTGAAGATGTTCAAGCTCTCGTCTCTACCATCAGGATATGCGAAATCTACACTGTTAACTCTGTACTCAAGATCAGTTAGCTTGATGCTCTGACCTACCTGAATACCTGGAGTTGTATTAACTACAGTTAGGATTGCTCTTCTAGGACCTGGCTGCCATCTGATTAGGCTGATGTCGATGGTTTCGCCGGAGTCACAATCAAATTGTAGACCCTTGACGCGAATCTTATCACCAATACCAATACCAGTGATACGCTTGCCTAGGTCAATGGTGATTAGACCACTTGCAGTATCGTAATCGGCACCGATTACATCGTAGTCATTACCGTATGGAGGACACTGGAACTTTAGATTCTGAAGCTTAACTGTGTCGCCAACATCTAGGGAGTGTGCTGCATCTAGAGTTACTAGTGAGTTACCAGTTGTATTGTCGTATAGGAAGTTCCTAATATCAATCTCGTTGCCGTAAGGAGGGCACTCGAACTTGAGGTTTGCTAGCTTAACATCAAACTTGGTGACCTTAGCTGCAGTACCACCTTGATCATATTCATGATGGAGTGTAGATACACCAACATTGACTTCGAATGTGGTTGGCGTTAGAATCTGATCTACTGAATAGATCTCATCCTGGTTCTTTGGATACAAGGAAGTACCAAGTCCACATGAGAAGACCATGTCTCTCAACTGAACACCAAACTCATCAAGATCACCGAGGTTGATAGTTGAATCTGTGGTGACGGTTAGGATACCGGTAATTGAGCTATAAGCAGCACCAACAATAGCTGAAGCAAACCTTGGGCTTGGGTTAATACCGTGAGGCTTAGCTGTGGTTAGTGATGAAATTCCAGTTTCATTATCATATGTGAATGAAGTAATGTCGATAGAATTTCCGTATGGAGGACACTCAAACTTTATGTCGTCTAGCTTGACGCGGTCACCGACTTCAATGTCGTTATCTACAGTTGTTGTTACTACAGATAGACCAGTTGTGTTATCATATACGAAGTTCTCAATTAGGTAATCGGGAGAGAATACTGGGCAGGAGAAGCGAGCATCACCAACCTCAACAATATCTTCAGCCCTGAAGCCATGTCCTACAGAGTAGACACTAGCAATACCGCTGACCCGATCATACTCAATACCTGAGACGTTCTGTCTGTAGCGATATACGTTACCACCTCTTGAGTACTTGTGGTTGATGCTGGAGATTCCGACGAATACCTCAAATGTATTCTCGTCTACTCTATTCTCAACCTCAAAGTAGTTGCCGCCTGGGCGGGTGTCGTCTGGGAAGAATGTCGTGGTTAGACCTGCATACTCATCAGAGCAACGGAATTGAATATCGCTCATGCGAACTGTATCGTTCCGCTGAACATTGATACCAGGAGCTGTTACTGTAGCGAATCCAGTTACATTATCGTAGATGAAGTCTGTTACTAGTGAGGTTTCTGCTGCAATGAATGAACCCCAAGGGCGGTTGTTGACTGCATATGCAGAAATCTGACGCTCGAAATCGATAGCAGCGATAGTAGCTTCCTTGACGCCAGGACCAGTAATGTGCTGAAGCTCACCACCAGAACTCTGACCGAATAGGACCTGACCACCATTTGCATAGTTGTGCTTAATGGTAGATACGCCAACGTTGATTACTAGCTCACCTTCGGAGGTTAGCTGCTCAACAGTGAATACATCACCTCTTGGTGATACAACGCTATCACCTGGGAAGATATCAGTATTGATTCCTACTGATAGTGAACCACCTCTAGTGTAGGTATGTGGGATTGAAGAAACACCAACACGAACCGCGACCTTGTTAGGTGATGGGATATTTACTACAGGGAATAGCTTTGTGGGCTGCTGACCTGATGCAGTACCAACATCTGGGAAGATGTTTGTAGTGATACCAACGAATGCTGCACCAGTACCCCGTGTGTAGGTGTGCTTGAATGTTGAGGAACCAACTTTTAGTTGATACTGAGTTGGGTTTAGTCTCTCGGTTACCTTGAATAGGTTGTTGTCTGTGGATGCTGGGTATAGCTTAGTGCCTTCCTCGCATGTAAATTCTAGACCCTTTAGCTTAACGAGATCACCAGTGAATAGGTTGTTCTCGGGTCTTCTGAATGTTAGAATTGCTAGACCGCTTCCGTTATCATATTCAAAGTTGAAGATCTCTCTTTCGTTTGTCTTACCAGAGAAGAGGTTACCACCGCGAACATAGTTGTGCTGGATGCTGCTTACGCCAACATTAACAACAACATCAGTATCAGAAACAACGCTGGAGACCGTATAGTCAAAACCAGTAGTACCATCAGGGAAGATGTTTGTTGTAATGCCAACGAATGCTGAGCCGCCACGTAGATATGTGTGATCGAAACCGACAGAACCTACATTAGTTTCAAATACGGTGTTGTTGATTACAGCAGTAACAGGGAAGATGTTTAGGCTAGCAGCAGTTCCATCAGGGAAGATGTTTGTAGTAATTCCTGGGCTGCTTACACATTCAAACTCAAGACCATCTAGCTTGACGTTATCGCCAACCCGTAGACCATGTGCACCACGAACTGTGACTGTTGATAGACCAGTCTGATTTGAGTATTGGAAGTCAATAACTGGGCGCTCATTGGTGTCGCCATACTGCATACGACCACCACTCTCATAGTTGTGGGGGATGCTTGATACGCCGATTCTAATTACTGCTTGGTTTGGTGATAGTGCTGAGATAACCTCAAAGCTGCTACCCTCACCGCGAGTACCATCAGGGAAGATGTCTGTAGTGATACCTACGAATAGGTTACCGCCACTTACATAATCATGAGCAATAGGAATAGTACCAACGTTTGTAATAACTGATGTTGGTGTTGGTACTCCCAATACGGGGAATAGATTGCGATCGTTTGCTCTCTTCTTGAGTGATGAGAAACCACCGGAGACATATGTATGAGCGATGGATGAAGTTCCAACGTCAATGGTGTAGGTTACTGTATCATCAACATTAACAACCTTGAATGTTGGAGCACCTAGACGTGGGAAGATTAGAGCGCCTGCATTGTTACCAGGACCGCCAGAGTTGCATACGAAGCGTAGACCTTGCATTACAATCTCATCACCAGCTGAAGCAGCCAATGGTGAGGAAGTAGTTACTACTAGGACGCCTGTTGCCTCATTGTAATCAGCAGCGACTACCTGTACAGTAACGCCATTGAATGATAGTGAACCACCGTTGGTGTATGTGTGAGCTAGGTTCTCTGATGCACCAACATTAATTGTTACCTGAGTACCAGAGATACTCTCCACAGTGAATACATCACTTGGGCGAGGGAAGATTAGATTTCCGGGTGCATTATTTTCTCCACCAGATAGACAGGAGAATAGTAGATCAACAACGCTAGCACTATCACCCTTAACATATCCGTGCTGTAGAGCTGTGGTTACTGTAAGTAGACCAGCCTTCTCATCATAAACAGCATTTTTGATGTTCTGTGGTGTAGAAATACCACCCCGGACATATGAATGGGGGATGTCGTTTGTTCCAATGTTGCAAGTATACTCAGTTGTGCTTAGAACAGTTTCTACGGTGTATACTTCTTGGTTTCTTGGGAATACCAATGAACCAGGACCATTCGCCGCACCACCAGATAGGCAAGACCACTCTAGGTTCTGTAGTAGAACAGCTGAACCAACAGATAGACCGTGTGCCTTGTTAGTCCGTACGGTCAAGATACCGTTTAGGTTATCATAAGCTGCGGTAACAACTTCTACGTTGGGGTCTTGGAAAGTCTGGGGGAAGATGTTGGTTGTGATACCAGTGTAGAACTTACCACCACCAACATAGCTGTGAGCAATGCTGCTGACGCCAATGTTTGTTAGTAGCTGATTTGGTGCGGGTACATCAATAACACCGAAGATGTTATCGGATGCTCTTGTTCCATCGGGGAAGATGTTGGTTGTAATACCAACCTGAACGAAACCACCACTATCATATGTGTGAGCTAGCGTAGAGACGCCCACATTGGTGATAATGGTTGTTGGGTCGGGTGTAGATAGAACAGGATAGAAGTTCTCTCTAGAGCCATCTGGGTACACCTCAGAGCCATATACACACTCAACACCAATATCATATAGTGCAATAGTGTCTCCAACGATCAAGTCGTGGTTTTCGGATAGGCTAATTACACTCTCACCAGTTGTCTCGTCATAAACGAAGTCTGAGATTGCTAGTGTAGTAGCAGTACCAGCTCTGTAGCTGTTGCAAGCAAACTTGGCGTCTTCAATTACAAAGTTATCACCAACAACTAGGTTGTGGTTTGAAGGTAGTGTGATTAGACCAGTTCCTTCTGCCTCATTGTAATCAATATCACTGATTACTAGGAAGTTATCTGGGTTGCTTACTGTACCACCACCGGCAAATGTGTGGGGGATTGTGGATACACCAACGTTTAGCTCTAGCTGATTGGCTGCTGGGATACCAACAATATCAAACTTGCTACCCTCGGGTCTTGTACCATCAGGGAATACTGTTGTTGTGAATCCTACGAATAGCTTTCCACCACCATCATAGGTGTGTGCAATAGTACTAACGCCTACATTTACCTCAACGTTTAGGTTGTCTGGTGTTCCAGCAACAACGAAGTTAAATCCTTGTGTTCCGTCTGGGAAGATGGTTGTAGTAATACCAACAGTAGCAGTACCACCCTGAACATAGGTGTGCTCAATGGTTGAGGTACCTACGTTTAGGATAAAGCTCTGACCATTGGGTACATCTAGGATCTCAAACTCATCACCGAAAGCTCCACTTGGGAATAGTGTGGTGGAGATACCAGAATTGACGCAGGAGTACTCTAGTCCTGATAGTCTTACTTTGTCGCCAACCTGCTTACCGTGGTTACGGTCTAGGATAATTGTAACAAAACCTGTAACACCATCGTAAGGTGCATCAACAACTCTAATATTAGTTGTAGAATAGCTGTTGCAAGCAAAGCTGATGTCCTCTAGGCGAATCGTATCACCAATTGATAGATCGTGGGGTGAGTGTAGAGTGATTGTACTGATACCAGTGCTCTCTGTATACTGGAAGTCAGTAATAGTCTTGCCGGTTGGTACGTAGCTGTTGCAGGAGAATGTAACATCAGACAACTCAACTTTCTGAGAAGTTGTGAAGCTATGATCTCTACCTAGAGTTACTAGTGCTAGACCTGTTAGGTTGTTATAATCAAAACCAACGATGTTAAAGTCTTCATCTAGGTAGCTGTCGCAGCTGAACTTTAGGTTCTCTAGCTTGATTAGATCGCCTGGATTTAGACCATGAGGAGATGCAACCTCAACCTGGGAAACTCCAGTGAAGTTGTCGTAATCAAAATCAACTACGCTGATTGCATTACCATATGCAGGGCAGCTTAGCTTAATATCATATAGGAATACTCTATCACCAGCAGCCAAGTCGGCAGGTGATGCAAATGTGATTACACCGTTACCACTTACATTATTATAGTCAAGGTTGATAATATCGGTGAACTCACCGCCATATGGAGGGCAGTCGAACTGAATGTTTCTTAGCTCAACAGTGTCTCCTTCCTTTAGGTTGTGGCTACGATCTAGACTAATACGGCTGCTACCGGTTGTTTCGTCGTATACAAAGTTTCTGATGTTGAATGATTCAGCACCATATGCTGGGCAATCGAACTCAAGACCATTTAGCTTAATGGTTTCACCAGCTTGAATATCGTGTAGTAGTGGTAGCGTGACTGTAGCGATTCCGCTTACGTTGTCGTAATCACAAGCAATAATGCGGGTATCGTTATTGTAAGTACCACAATCTAGCCTGATGTCCTGTAGCTTGATCTCATCACCGGGCTTGATGCCTGTGTTTGTGGCTGTCTCAATTACTACTAGACCAGTTTCGTTATCATAAACTAGGTCGGAGATGTTTGCAGTATCTACAAACTTGACTGGTGCGTAGTAAGTTAGACCAACACCAGTTGTCTCGGAGTTGCCGTCAGAGATTAGATCGTATCTCCATCCACCTAGAATGTCTCTGAGGTCACTACGACACTGGTTGAAGTTTGGGTTCTTGTATGAAGGACCCTTGTAGTCAGGTGAATTGATGAACTGGAATGCTTCCTCAACAATGAAGTCTGAATTTAGTTCAATAGCACGTGAACCATCCTGAGATCTCTGATCAGCAGCATAGCCTGAATAGCCACTGGTCAAGAAACCTACAGTTTCGTTCGAGATGAATTCTAGGTTGTCCCTGATTAGACGGGCAGCATCGAAGTAGCGGTCAGATGCAGTGCCTTCTAGAGGACGGAAAGTGATGATAGCCGCACCATCAGTTGAATCCTGATTAGAAACGAATGAATGGTTTGTAGCGTGGAAACCATCACCAACTTGATATAAATCTTTTCCTGGATTTGCGGGTGTAACTAGAACGTTACGAAGTTCCATACCCTCAACAGAGACTCTGTTTTCGAATCTGATGGGGTTATCTTCGATGTATTGACCTGGATATACTTTGATTGAGTCTCCAGGAGTTGCAATAGCTGCAGCTGCCTTAATACTCCTCTTAGCGTCTCTTTCGTTGAGACCAGAGTTGTTATCGTTACCTTCTGTAGATACGAAAATAGTCTTACCGATAACATCGCCCTGTCCGGGTTCAATGATACGGGACCCAACTATGTCGTTCTCTTGACGGAAGAAAATCTTACCGTCATAGTAATTGACACCTAGTTCTCCGAGCTTGAGATCAGCTAGGGATGGGACACGCCCTGGAACACCAGAACGCTTTAACTTGATAATAGTCGCTGTTGAGATCATTGCTACGTCGATTCAGGCTAATACAACGAAGAACATTAATGTAAATAATAATGTAGATACATAATCTTCTTAAACTTATTTATACACCGTATTATGACTTGACTTTTTTATAAAAGTATGATAAAGGGAAGTATGTATATTAAAAATCCGATGATCATTCCTTTTGATTGTTGCTTGAGTTCGTTGACTTCGGCAGATGCCTTGCACGGGTGGGGGTCCATAAATTAATTAATAAAGAACAAGATGAAATCAACCTTTTCGTGGGTTATACCGATATAGCTTTGGCTTATTATCGGCGAATAGGTTTGGATTGATTTCCCCCTCAGGAAACATCCATTCATCTATCTGTTGCCTACGCTCTTCTGTGAAGAATGGTTGTTGAATAAACCACGTGATCCAGTCGTCATATGCCTTGTCGGCATTACACTTCTTGCACGCACATAGAACGTTTGTTGAGTGATTGCTGCCCCCTCTGGAACGGGGAACTATATGGTCTAGAGTTAAATCTTCTGTTGAGCCACAGTATGCACATTGATTATTCCATTGATTTTTGATGGAAGTCTTCCACATTCGCTTTGCTTCAGTGGATGAGCATGTATGTAGATTGAAAAGATATCCTTCTGGAGAACCATAAGTATCCATAAATTATACTCGCGTATAACTTATTTAGCTACCAATCTAATATAACAGAAAAAAAGACCTCATTTTTCAGAGGTCTTAGTATTACTTTACCAAAATGCGTACATTTTGATAACCTTCCCGCTTAAGATATCCTTCCATAATCCAAGCATCTCTACCAGAATTAAAGAATTCTTCCCTTTTCTCTTCGTCTTTGTAACCTATCACACAATATCTCATTAAATAATTGCGTGGAATGGTCATAGACTACTCCTATTGGACCAACTATTTATCAGTCTTTTTTATACATATTCTTTCTGACGATCTCTAGAGCCTTTCTCATAGCATCTGGGTCAGACTTTTTCTTACCCCAACTTGCGTTTGAGTTGTCGTGCGCTCTGGCGCGGACGGCATGACCACCACGCTCAAGCTCAGCATCCTTCTTGCGGTCAGACTCTTCCTCAGAGACAACCTCTTCCTTCTGGGTCTTCTTCTTGTCGCGAGCCTCAATGTCCTTGTTCATCTTCATGATGTCCTTGATGCTCATGTT
>Ga0163109_10004479_pt1 | contig 10606 bp, 12 predicted proteins | sample CRUFie1St13metaG_FD_108704 | JGI IMG/M metagenome (GOLD analysis project Ga0163109, IMG submission 108704) | Marine microbial communities from the Costa Rica Dome - CRUD Field 142mm St13 metaG | ecosystem: Environmental > Aquatic > Marine > Oceanic > Photic zone | place: Costa Rica: the Eastern... | reverse complement strand
TTCTACATATTTAGCAGCAGTTAGGCCAACTTCTTTGTGTCGATGATCATCGCCAGCAATATAGTTGATAAGATCTTTCAATAGATCATGAGTTTGAGTACGATCATTTCTGATGTTCTCAATTGCCTCATCTACTAAATTGTCAAAATCTTTACTCATTCATCCCACTTCTTTTTAAAAGTAGAGTACTCAAATCTGAACTTATTCAAGCTGTTCAAAACTTGCTTTGTGTTTAGGTTGGTAATCTCTCTAATATAAAGGTAAATAGCTTTCTTGTTAAAAATTTCAATGTTGGCAGAGTCTTCAAAAAGTATCTTGATGGCATTCAAGACCTTTCTTTCGTTCTCTTTCAAGTTATAATTTTCCCACTTGCCGACTTCCATCCACAAATGAGACATGAACTCTTCTTTCTCTCGAATATTGTCATATTCGTTATAAATCGTGAGATGATCCATTTCTACTCTTTTGGACACCTCATCATAATGAGCTTCTCTTTTTAATCTTGTTGCAGTTTTCTTAACCTTTGCAATAAACCAATTCTTTGTAATAACGCTGAAATATGAAAATGCTTTTGAACCTTTCGATTTATCAAAGTTACTTAATACTGTAACAAGATGAACTTCACACTCTTGCTTCAAGCTTTCGATGTTTGGTAGTGAAGTAAATTTATATGTGAACGCAATCTTTTCAATCATTTCCCTAAAAACTGGTTGTATGACTGATCTGTAAATGTGATTCTTGTGAATTGGATCATTACTTGCAATATACTCTAATATCGCATTTTCATGAACTTCAGTAAAATATTTTTTACCTTTCTTGCGTCGTCTGCGTTTCGTCGTCATTCAGAAAATCCTCTGAGGCCAGCTCTAGTTGCTCCATTAAGTCTGGCTGAGTGAGAGAATATAGGGCCTCATATTTTGTCATTTCTGCCGATAAGTCATTTGTGTGGTCAAGTAAACTTTTTAATGTTTCATCTCCATAAAATGTTGGAGTTTCGTACACTTTTGTTAGATGCTCACGATATGCATCCATTCTTACTAAAATCTCTGTCGCGACATTAGAAGCATTAATAAGTCTAGAAAGATAATTTCTAGAATACATTACCATAACAACATTCATCGCTATAGAAATAACACAAACTAATGATATGATTACTGTCTCAATCGTCATTATTATATTCTCTATCCAGTAAAGATTCTTTTTGATCCTGCAAATCTCTTCTAAAGTCTTCTATAGAATCTTTTACTACTTGGCCAACATTTTGTTTGCCGCTAACCTTCTTTGTTATTGTAACAAAAGATGGTATTTTGTTTAAATAATCTTTTTCGCCGCACCGATCACATACGCTGTGAATCTCGCTAATAGAGTGTTTAACTTCGTAAGTCTGATTACAAGCTCCACAGTGATATGTGTATCTAGGCAATTGTGGGTTCCTCGGCTAACTGTTTATCAACCTTAAATGTTGGAGGATTCTTTACGACAAGCTCATTCTCTTCATTTGCTTCAATCTGAAAGTCTTTCATCAGATCTGTGATGTCAACGCCTTCTAAGATACCTTTCTGAAGACACATCATAATTGATCCAACTGCTTGATTTGATAATTTGTACATATTATTTTCCTTTTTCGTTGGCCAAATCATTTTCATACATCATGATTGCCAACTCTTTAAATGTTACTTTTGGTTCCCAACCAAGAATTCTCTTTGCTTTTGAAGGATCTCCCCAAAGCTTGGGAACTTCGCATGGTCGATAAAATTTTGGGTCAATAACAACATGGTCATCAATGTTTAGTCCAGCGTGTTCAAATGTATGCTCAAGAAAGCCTTGGACTGAATTTGTTTCTCCAGTCGCTACTACATAATCATCTGGTTCTGAATGTTGCAACATTAAGTGCATTGCATTCACATAATCACCTGCGAATCCCCAATCTCGTAACGCCTCTAAGTTTCCAAGGCGCAATTCGTTCTGCAATCCCAACTTAATTCGTGCAGCCGCAAGGGTAATTTTTCTAGTGACAAAATGCTCACCTCTTCTAGGGGATTCATGATTGAATAAAATTCCAGAACATGCAAAGATATCGTATGATTTTCTGTATGTGCCTACAAGGTGATGTGCGCCAAGTTTGGCACATGCATATGGGGATACTGGTGCAAATGTTGTATTCTCATTTTGTGGACAGTTCGTATTGTCACCAAACATCTCTGATGTTGATGCTTGATAAAATTTAATATTCTTGTCTGTATTCCTTATTGCTTCGAGAATATTCAAGCATCCCATGTAATTAATATCAGCCGTTGATATGGGTGATTTAAATGACTCGCCAACATGAGATTGTGCTGCAAGATTATAAATCTCACATGGCCTATACTTTGAAATAATCCTCTGAATTGAGGAATAATCCGTTACATCTCCAGATTCTAGTATCATCTTATTCTCGGAAACGAGACCAAAAATATTGTCCAATTTATCAGATTGTTTGCACACTGTTCTTCGCACAAGGCCAACAACCGTATATCCTTTACTTAATAAAAGATCTGATAAATATGAACCATCTTGACCTGTAACTCCTGTAACTAATGCTATCTTTTCCACACTATACTCCTAATAAATCTCTAAACATACGAACATTATGATCGGGATCTAGATATTCTTTAGCATGTTTGTGCATTGTATCACAAATTTTACTATATTTGTCGTTGTTTTTTCCGATTTCATACATTTTTCTCATTTGTTTTCTTGCCGATAATATTGACGGGTCAACATAATTCATGTCACAAGTTGCATGATGTTTTGATTTTTCAGAAAAATATGGCCCAAACCTTGATTCAATAAGTGGTGAATTAGGCGCGATAAAATCTAAGTGCCCACCTTTATCAGGAGATATTACTGGTTTTTTATGGTGGATGAGGAAATCTGCCATTGGGATTCCAAATCCTTCTCCACGAGTGCAAGTCACGAAACAATCAGAAACATCGTATATGGACGATAGTTTTTCTTCTGGAATGAGTCCTGGTATTACAATTAAATTACATTTATAGTCATTTACTGAGCTACCATAAGATGTTATAAGATTTTTGACTGACAATATGAGATTTTTTGCTTTATCTACTGTCTGTTGACTGTCTACGCCAAAAACTTCGCCTGTATAACACTTCATAAGTAAATTAACATTATCGTCTTTGAACTCAGTCAAAAAAGATTTAAGTAAGATATCGTAACCTTTTCTGTTTTGCAGTTGCCCCACCATACAAAAAGTGTATCTACCTTTAAGAGATTCTTTAATTTTATTTGCATATTCAGTGTCGGGCTCTACTTTTGGCTTAACCATATAAGGAATAACTATAGACTTTTTATTAGTGCATCTTTCAATCACTTCTTTGTTCCATGAACAAGCAGAAATAAATTTCACTATCTTATTACTAACAAACTGTATACCTTCGGACCATGCTTTTGGAAGACTATCGAACTCCCACACAAAACAAGGATATAGTCCGGCTGCATATTTCATAACATAAGGCATGGAAATAGATTGTTTATTAAGAATTTTACCGTTTGAGCCCCAATTGAATGCCAAATTGTTAAATTTATAACCTTCTTTGTATAAATCTGGAACAACAAGCGACATTACATGGAAGTTATCCTTATTATCGTCCAAGTATTTCTGAATTTTAGCTATGTTTTCTTCTGTATAAAAAGACAACTTTTCTTGAGGAGAAAAGTCTCCATGATCTACTAATGAATACTTCTGAATTAATTTCTTTTCCTCTTCTTTTAGAGATGAATCTGATTCGAAAGAATGATTCAGCAGGGATAGTTCAATATCCCCGCTTTCATGTAACTTTGACAATGTTGATACATAACTTCTAGCAGCATTACCATAACCAGAATTATCTGTTAATTGCCCTATGAATAATATCTTCATTATAATACTGCGATGGTGTCTTCTTGTGAATCTTGAGAAAACATCTCATCTACTGATTGGACGACTTTATCCATCATAATCTCTTGTGAAAAGTTTTCATTAAGGTACTTCTTCAACTTTGTGGCTTGTGATTTGGCTGCTGCTTTTGTTTTGACCAAAGATTTCATTTTCTTTTTAGCATCCCATTCTTTTGGAAATGCCCATTCGGATTCTGCTATTAAAACACCTGGCCATACCGCTTCTTTTTGTATGAACTTCATGTCATACGAAACAGGATAAAACATTTGCTTTGTCTTTGTTTTCATTGGCATTTTTAAGAAATCTAAATGCCCACTCCAATTTGTTGCAATAATTGGTAAACCAGAATAAGCTGCTTCGAAAAGAGGAAGTCCATATCCTTCACCATGACTTAGGGAAACTAAAGCAGTAATATCTTTCTCTTGGTACAGAGAATGCATTTCTTGCTCAGTCATATCACCGTGCAGAAGATATACTTCACATTTTCGATCCGGGAAGTCTTTTAGAATAGCTTTCAATTTATTCTCACACATTCTTCTATCTGCTAGACAGTTTTTTGCTAAACTTGTCTTAACAACCAAACCTACTTCTTCATCAGCAAACGCCTCAACAAACCACTTAATTGTGTTGTCCATGTTCTTTCTTGGGATCCAAGTTCCAACAGTCAAGAAATTTGTATCATATTTTAATTTTAGCCCTAACTTCTTCTTCTTATAAGACTTCACAGGGTAATGAATTACATCAATTGGGCACTCCACTTTTGCAATAACTGTTTGCCCAGTTTGGTTGTGGGTTGCTGTGTATTTTGTATCAACAATTGATTGTTTCGTATGCTCTGAAACTACAATAATCTTGTTCATCTGTAGGCATTTTGACAGCCATTCTGGTGAGATTTTTGTTGTTTCTGTGGCTGCGGTAACACCAATATTAATTGGGGCTAATCTCTCAAATTCTCCAGGAATTGTTACTTGTAAGGAGATATCGAACGCTCCTCCCTGTTGTCCGTAGTTTACTGTTTTTGCAAGGATTTCATCAATCTGATTTCGTTCTTCAGTATCCTCCATGATCCATCCGGTCTTGCCCCATCCAACCGCAATCGCATAAACATCAAAAAGGTCAGGTCTACTCATCAAAGACCTAAAGATAAATCTTGCATGTTCTCCATATCCACTTTGAGAAAGTAGTGGACCTCTTACAATAACTTTTTTCATACTTTAATCATCTCCCATGATTTGTAGTTTTTTCTATTTTCCCAAGAGCCGTGTTTTTCGTGTATCTCGGTAATGAATTCATCCCAAGATTTTGCAAAACTTTCAAAACTATAATTTTCAGCAACATGTTTAATTGCATTTTGTCCTAACTCTTCACGACCATCTTTACCAAGTTCATACATCATCATCAATGCTTCTACAACATCATCACCACTGATTCTATCTTCATAGATGTATGGCACTTGTTGAGAGCCGATAATAGCCTTGGAAGCTGGTTCGATCCCAATTCCATGCTCATATAGCTTTACGCCTTTGTTGTTTTTATTTCTCTCCAACATACTTTCATGATTAATGTTGAAATCTTTTTGTACTTGCTCCTGAAGACCTCCAGTCATAGTTGTGATTATGGGAGTCCCACATGCGAGTGACTCAAAAGTCGAAAGGCCAAAACCTTCTGCATCAGAAACACCCATCGTAACATCAGAAATGTTATAAAACGCTGCAAGTTGATCTGGAGTAAGTTTATCTGATGAAATCTTTACCTCATTGCTGGTTAGTCCAAGCTTTTCGATAATACTATAAAGTTGTTGTCCATTTGGATCAAATGGATCAGTATGCATTATAAGTTGAGCTTTTTGGTTTGGATATTTTTCTTTTAGCTTGTTTAAAAAGTCAGCAAACCAAAAAATCAATGATCCACTTTGTTTTCTTCTTGCATTTCTACTGTTCCAAAAAACGACGAAATCATCCTTACTAAGTCCGAGACTGTTCTTTCTAATAGTCGTGATTTGGTCGTCTTCTAATTTCTTGAATACCTCTGATGGTATTGCATGTGGGATATATTTTTCTTGTACAGTTGGAGAAACAGTTCTCACAATATCAGACGATAGTTTTGATATTGTGGCAATCGCATCTGTTGAGTCGTACCAAATTTTATTATAGTCTGGATATGGATAATTATCCCAAACATGATAGTAGACCATAGGAACTAATGGTCTTACTTCGTTCTCAATCTCCCATAACCAAAAATAAAATCTTGGATCTGTCATAAACCATAAAATATCTGGTTTAGATGTTCTTAAAATAGAACGAATTTGTTCTGTGTTTCCGTATCCATCGACTGGGTATATAACCCAATCGTCTCCAAATTCTTGAGTCTTTTGAGGTTGGTAATCGTTGTGCTTAATTGCTCCACCAAGAGAGATAAACTGATACTTTCCTGTTTTTAGTAGTTCAATAATGAAATACTTTGTTTGGGTTCCAACACCAGACGGAGAGAGTGGATGGTCTGATAGTGTTAGAATTTTAATTTTCTTTTCTGTCATATTTTACCTTTATGAGCACCACTGTGTTCTATTAAATTCACACTTTGTACAGTTTAATCTGTTTTTTGGGTGGTTGTTTTTATGGATATTATATACTGCCTTGTTCAAAATGTTTAGAGCATTTTTAATTTTTCTTGGGCCACTTGATACTCTATAGAATTCTACTTTATCTTTCTTTGCTGTTCTCTTAAGAAGGCCGAAGTATGTTTCAACCATTTTAGGATCAATGTTGTGTTTGTCACAAAAATAATTTTTATAATAAGTTAACTGATAAGTTGTTATTCTATCTGTCTTCTTTTCGATATCCCAGCCCCACGAACATGACTTCCAGTCGATAATGTGATATTTCCCATCAGGAGTTTTAATAACTAAATCTAAAAATCCTTTATAAGTGTAGTCAATATCGATATCTTTAATTGGTTGAAATAATTGCTCTTCAGCCGCGATAACTTCATAGCTTGGAAATTTTAAATCTAGACATTGAAGAATCATAGAAGCTAATTCAACACCTTGAGTTTTCATTTCATTAATCATTGAATGTTCTCTATCAGTCAATTCTTTTAAGTTATTTATTTCGTTTTCAAATTCTTTTGAAAAAGTGTTTTTATAATCTTTTGTTTCATTTAATGTAAGCTTTTCACATGTTGTATGTAAAGCAGTTCCAAAAGCAGTATAAACATTTCCTTGAAATAATTTTACTCTATCAAGATATGTAAGCTTATGATAATAAGGACAGAAGTCCCAATTTTTTAATGCACTATATGATATGTGCGGCATAACAACCTCTTTTAAAAGAAATAATTTTTATTCAACATCATTATTTTCAACAATGCTTTTCTTATAACTTTTTTTCTTTTTTCTTCTTGAAGAAGAATATGATCTAGATTGTATCATATTTGCACTATCACTGTCAACTACATTTTCAATATTTTCTTCAACTGGCTTTTGGATTGATTTTGTAGGTCGTTTTTTTGAGAAAATCCAAGTACCTGACCACTTCTGGTGTCTGTTATTGATTAGCGATTCTTGAGTACAGCTATAGAAAGAAATATTATTTTCTGAAAGATGTTGTTTAACTTTTGCAGTATCAACTACCACTTTATTCTTTATGTCACGAGGAACAGAAACCTTTACCTCTATCTGATTATCAGTTTCATTAATATTATAGTTCATCATAAAGCTCCATATTTATTAGTTCATCTATTTTGTAGAAAAGATATGGACAAGTTTGTTTTAGGTATAGCCTATCTCCCCTAATATATTCCTCAAATCCATTAGAGAAATACTCTCTTAGGGTAGTCACAGAATAAGGTGAGATAAATAACCCATTAATAGTCAGAGATAATCTATCGTAACCAATATCGTTATATAAGAAATCATCAAATTTATCAACATTGTCAGAAAAAAACATGTATTTATCGAACTCTTCGCCTTCGGCCTCTAAGATGTCCATTAATCTTTTTTTCTTGCCAATATATTCTTTTTCAATAACTCCATCATCATATAGAATAGAGTGATACTTGTCTTCAATTGCGTGTGCAATTTCATGAATAATGTCGTCTACAATAACACTTTCAGTTACTTCGTCTTCATCTTCAAAGTTGGATAGATAAATCGCACCATCTTTTAGCATTGCTTGAATTTCTCTGTTTTTTAGTTCTGGAAACTGGCCAATATAAATGCCATCAACTAAATCAATGAATGAGTTTGGAACAGAAGAAGCAATTTCTTCTAGAACATACTCTAAATCAATATCAGATGGTAGAGGGTTAATAACAAAAACAGGGACACTGTTTAAGTAATATTCTTTTCTGTTCTCGATATATCGATTATAAGATTCTAGAATATACTTTTTCATAACTTTCTGAGTTAATTATAACACATTGGTCAGAAAAGTTAAAGTACTCTTGCACTTAATGTTGCAACTTTTGACCTTTCACCTTTCAAAAATGTAATATGACCAGTAATATCAAATGGTTTCAGTTTTTCAATAGCATATGTTAATCCATTTGAAATCTCATCAATATTTACATTGTCAATTTGTTCAACATCACCAGTTAAAATAATTTTACTATCATGACCTACACGAGTTAATATTGTTTTGATTTCATGTTGTGTTAAGTTTTGACACTCATCAATAACAATAAATGATTTTTGGATGGAACGACCACGAATATAAGTGATTGCTTCGACTTCAATAATACCTTTTTCCATATAAGATTCGAGCATTAGATTATCATTTCCAAACAAAAACCTTAAATTGTCTTGTATTGGTGCAAGCCAAGGGGCCATTTTCTCTTCAACTGTTCCTGGTAAGTATCCGATATCTTTCCCCATCGGCTGAATTGGTCTTGACACAATCAGTCTATTATATTTGGGATCTGATCCCATAACTTGCTCAAGACCTGCTGCTATGGCGCACAAAGTCTTACCAGAACCTGCTTTTCCAATTAGAGAAACGACAGGAATATTTTCATCCATCAATAATTCCATTGCAAAATTTTGTTCTTTGTTCTTTGGGGTAATGCCCCATTCAAAGTTTTTATGTTCAGGGATCTTCTTCAATGGCTGGTGCTCATCCATAAACCTTGTAATTGCTGTCTTTTTGTCGTTAGAATATGACATAAGCATCACAAATTGATTTGGATATACTTCTATTTTTTCATCCAAAACTTCAGATAAAATAATGCCTTCTCCAGAATAAAATCTATCAATTACCTGATCATCAACATGTACTTTGACAAAGCCACTGAAAAGATCATTTCCTTTTTCGATAACATTTTCAGTCGCAAATGCTTCTGCTGGGACTCCAATTGCATCACACTTAATTCTTAAATTGATATCATTTGATACAACAATCACTTTTTTATTTGGATGTTCTTTTTGGATCGTTAATGCTGTTGCAATAATTTGGTGGTCTGGAACTTCAGGATCATACCCAATTGGCAGTTCGCCCAAATCAGGTGCTTTAGTATAGATCAGACCAGCACCTTTTCTTATCCTGATTCCTTTTTGAAATTGACCTTTGTCTCGAAGTGAATCTAATATCCTGATGATGTTCCGGGCATTAATCCCTACTCCATTTGGCCTTTTTTTTAATTTATCTAATTCTTCTAAAACTATTAAAGGAACAATGATGTCGTTATTTCCATATGAATAAATTGAAGAAGAATCAGTAAGATATACGCTTGTGTCTATAACATAAAATTTTTTTGCCATATAATTCTATCGCTTTCCAAGCCCTGTTTGCTTGGCCTCATTCATAAATAGCGCGGTGTTTTGATATTTTACTTTGTAGTTACTTGTAGAGGATGCCATGATATGAAAGATGCGGTCGCAAGAATTTTACTTATTATAACGATGTTGGTCGCATTCGCGGCTTGCTCTTCTTGCGTCACGGTTTCTCAATTATTTGGAGAAGGAAACATCTTCAGAGAAAAAAGAAGATCCTTCATTAAAGTAGATTCAATAAACAAGATTGCTATCATTAGAACCTCTTCAACCACTCCAGAAAAAATTATCGAAGAATATAGGCTTGATCTTTCTTCAACGGCATCTGGAGTAATCATGGGTCATTATGATGATATAACATTAGTTGCTACTTCAGCTCATGTCTGCTCAATGAGATTCGGAAGACAAATTAATGGATTTGTACCAGAATTTAACGACAAAGATCCAAACTGGCATTTTATGGAGCGTCCATTCTTCTCTTTAAAAGACTTAAATGGAAATAAATCTATCGGTGTAGTACTGAAGCTTGATTATGGTTCAGATTTGTGCATGATAGTATCAAAGAAAATATCAATGCCAGCAATTAATGTATCCAAGTACAAGCCAATGATAGGTGAAAAATATTATAATATTGCAACACCAAGAGGAATTTGGGGCAAAGGAGTCGTACCGTTATTGGAAGGTAGATTTGTAGGTAGACACAACTCTCCTTTTACTGGTGATCTATCTTACATGTTTACAATTCCTGCAACGGGAGGTTCTTCTGGAAGTCCCATCGTCAACGCTTATGGAGATTTAGTAGCCTTAATCCATTCAGCTTATGGAACATTCAGTCACATCAGTATGGCCGCTACGACACACCAATTAGAAGTTCTACTATCAAGCTCTTATATGAAGCT
>Ga0163109_10004478_pt1 | contig 10607 bp, 4 predicted proteins | sample CRUFie1St13metaG_FD_108704 | JGI IMG/M metagenome (GOLD analysis project Ga0163109, IMG submission 108704) | Marine microbial communities from the Costa Rica Dome - CRUD Field 142mm St13 metaG | ecosystem: Environmental > Aquatic > Marine > Oceanic > Photic zone | place: Costa Rica: the Eastern... | reverse complement strand
TGCAGCAACATCTGCTGCACTACCTGTGATTGTTGTAGAACCAATAGCTACAACACCTGTTGTAGCTGCATTTATAGCAACTAGATCAGCTGCCGCTGCTGATGCACCAGAAATAGTGACCGCCTCGTCTCCTAGACCACTAAGAGTAGATCCTTGTGCGGCGTAGGTGGTAGCGACATCTGCAGCAGAACCTGTGACTGTTGTTGATGAAACTGCAATTGCTACGGTTGTCTTCCCATCTAAAGTATTTAGATTTGAAGCAGCTACGGAAGCGTCCGTTACAGAAATGGTTAATGCATGTCCTGATACAGAGAGGGTATCAAGAGTAGCCATATCATTATCACTGATTGTCGCTGTAACAGTTCCACTTGTGTGTCCACCAAGTGTGATTGCATTAGCAACAGTAATAGTACCTGCAGAGAGATTTTCAGAACCTAATCCTGTTACTCCCGCAGAGGTATAAATATCATTAATGTCTGTGTAGTTACCAGTGATAGTTGTTGCAGTAACAGCTACAGCACCACTTGTTGCGGTATCAATAGCCTTTATATCAGCAGCTGCATGTGTTGCACCAGAATTAATCGTTACAGCCTCATTTCCGAGACCGTCAAGACGATTCGCAACTCCTTGCCCAGCATATGCTGTAGCTACATCCGATGCACTACCGGTCAATGTGCCTCCCGAAAAGGTAACAACTCCTGTTGTATAACCATCAATTATATTTAAAGTACTTGCCGCCAATGAAGCGTCATTAACCGCAATAGTTTCATTACCAAGACCTGTAACTTCATTGCTAGCGAATGCTGTGTAGAGAGTTTGTACAGCAGACGCAGCTGATGCTGTAACTGCGGTAACAGATGAAAAATCAGCTACTTCGGTTGTATAAGCATTGATAGTGTTTAAATCCGCGGCTGAACCAGAACCATCACTAGTAGTCACATCAAACTTATTTAGGCTAGTCCTAGAGGAATTATCAACTGAAATAGCCGCCAATTGAGCGATTGTGGCTGAAGTAATAGTGGCTTCTATGTAAGTAGCATCAATTGCATTAAGCGAATTGGCCTGAGTGTGAGTGATTGAACCAGTAATTTTAATGAAGCCACTAGCGCTGTAATCTCCGAATCCACTCTGGTCAGCTATGAAAGCATCAACTTGTGCAGAGCTGATGGTTAGGTTTAAGGTATATTCCCAATTTTCTAGAATTTCTGAAGGGAAAGGAAGGAAGTTAGAATTGAATGAAACAATATTATTATGTGCAGACTCATCAGAGATATATGTTCTCAAATCCCATGATCCACCAAGAGATTGATGTCCAACTAATTTATCTGAGAAATTAACAGCGCAATTAAAAACTTCTGCAAATGTATGTATGAAATCAGTATTTTGGCCGACATTACATGAAAGAAGAGTTATTTTTTCAATTTCAATAGAAGTATTTCTTTTTGCATGATTAAGTAGTGATTCAGTATTGATTTCTTCCGTACCTAGCTTTAACTCTCCAGCTTCTCCATGACACAATACATATAAGTTATCAATCTTAGAATTAGAGTAGTTAGATAGTTTTGTAAAGAAATTATCTGTTCTTTCGATGGGGTTAATTTTAAAACCTTCGCTGAGGTAGGATATTAAATTATCTACACCTTCTAGATTGGCATCATAAAAGAACAGATTCAAACCTTTATCATTAGTTTTTAGACTTGATCTTGATAAAGAATTTACTATTGTTGCGCCCATTTGCTGGAAAATAAAAAGAAATTCAACTCACACTAGCATATTTACCTACCGAATTCCAATGCTCAGCATATTATTTGAATCAAATATGCTGTTTTAATAACAAACAAGAATATGCCAAAAAAAATCTAAGTTTTTAAAATATTTAAGTTATTTCAAGACTTTTTAGATAAAATATTGATTATTGAGGCATAATTAGAACCTTGAACTAAGGAGGACAGAATTTTTACTGGCTATGTTATGGAGAATTAAATTTTCTGAAAAAAAATTTTTAAATTAAAAATTTTTTAATTGTTTTGAGAATGCTCTTAGATTAAGGCATCTCCTTTAATTCGGAAAATAGTTTATAAAAATAAAATAAAAATATGATCAATTATAAAAAGAAAAAAGACCCTTTCCTAGAGAAACTTCTAGAGAATAAATTAAGCATAGCTTTGTTAAATCATCAGAATGGCGAAATTAATAAAGCAATTATTGATTATGAATTTTATTTCTCTAAAAACAAGTTAAATCCAATATGCAATACTAATTTAGCAACACTTTATAAATCAAAGGGAAGAACTAGTGAAGCCGTTGATCTATACGAAATAACGATCACTCACAATCCAAATTTTATTAATAGCTATATAAACTTCAGTACACTTCTTTTAGAATTAAAACTATATGAAAAATGTCTTAAAGTTATAGAAAAAGGTTTTGTTTTTGATAATCAAAATTTAAGCTTAATAAGAAACAAATCTTTAGTTTTATACTTTCTAAAAAGATATAAACAATCAAAAAAAGAAATTGCTAAAGCATTGCATTTAGAACCAAATAATATTAATTCTCAATTAATTTTATTTAATTTAGAGTTTAGATTTAATAACCAAATTTTTATCGAAAATTTTATAAGTAATTTATTCGATAGCAAAAATTTTTCAATTGAAAAAATAAATCTAGCTATTTTTAAAAGCAGAATTTTAAAAAATGATTTATTGAGTATAAAAATAATCAAAAAGCTTATTAAAATTCGCCCAGAAATAATTGAATTCAAATCGAATTTAATTGGCCTTTTAAGAGAAGCATCATTATTTAAGGAGGGTTTGGAACTTTGCAAAAAATTTGAATCCAAATACCAATTAGATGAAAATTTTTATATAAATTACGCAGCGATTTTTTTTGATATTGGTGATCTAAAAGCTGCTGAAGAAGTCATCAAAAAATCCTTGAAAATATTTCCCAAATCAAGTCGTGTACTATTGACCCTTGGGTCAATAATTAAGGAAAATGGATCTTTAGATGAAGCAGAAAAACTTACAAGATTGGCATTAAAAATGAATCCTGATCTCGAGAATGGATTATATAATCTTGCATCAATATTACAGGATGCTGGAGAAAGTGAAGAAGCCTTAAAAATAATTTTGAAATTAAAAAATGATTATATAAATTCATGCAAAATTGATACTTTATTGGGGAATATTTACATTACTTTGGATGATCTTGAATGTGCAAAGAAATATCTTATTAAAGCTGTAAAAAATGATACTTCAAATAGTTTTAAATGTAATTTTTTACTATCGCTGTTTGAAGAAGATAATGAAATTAAAACATATTTTGATAACACGTTAAAAATCAATGCGAATGAAATTAAGAATCAACACTATAAGGTAGATCTACTATTTGCCAAAGCCAATATTCTTCATACTAGAAAAGAACATAAAAAAGCATCTGAATTTTTAGTTAAAGCAAACAATATAAAAAGAAGGATTTATCCCTCTAATTTGCAAGACATAAAAAATAAAACGAAACAACTTGTTGATTTAGAAAAATTTTATAAATCAAAATTAAAGTTAGATGACATAATCAATAATATTTTTATTGTTGGGATGCCTAGATGTGGATCAACACTTTTAGAATCTATCTTGAATACCAATAAAAAAATAATCGGATTAGGGGAGACTCTTAATATAGAAAAAATATATCAAAAAAAAAATAAACTGGAAATTTCTAATCAACTAATAAATTATAAGGATTATCTTAAAATAAAAAATTCCCCAAATTCTAAATTAGTAGACAAGCAACTTTACAATTATATTTTTTCTGGTTTTATTCTTAGAAATATAAGTAATTCGAGAATTATTCACTGTATAAGAAATCCACTTGACAATATACTTTCTATACACAAAACCCATTTTTTATCTGGGAACAGTTATTCCTCTTCTATTGAAGATTGTGTTGACTTATATCTAGATCACTTAGAAACAATAAATTTTTATAAAAAATCCTATGAAAAATATATTTATACTTTTTGTTATGACAAATTAGTAATTAACCCAGAAAAAGAAATAAAATCATTAATCTCTTGGCTGAATTTAGATTGGAATAAAAACTATTTAGAACATCATAAATTCTCAAGAAAAATACAAACTGCCAGTAAAATCAAAGCAAGAAAACCCATAAATTCTAAATCTCTTGAGAACTGGAAAAACTATAAAGATTTTTTTAAAAAGACTTTAGATAAAAACACAAATTTTCAGAAAATAGTTGAACTTACTTATGAATTGAAATTCAATTTAAATTTAAATTAAAATCTCTTTAATGCATCTGTTTTCTTCTCAAAGTTACTAAAAAGGAGTTGCAAATAACTTACCTTCCTCAGTTTAATATTTGCGGACAAAGACATTCCAACTTGTAAAGGTAATGTTGAATCATCTTGGAGTTTAAAAGTTTGTTCCTCCAATTCAATAGTGGCTGGAAATTTATATTCATTTCTTTGATCTACTTGTGAAGGAGGTAATGCATCAGAACCAATTTTCGTAATATTACCTTCTAATACACCAAAATCACTTGATGGGAATGAGTCAATACTTATTTCCACTGGCATTCCAACTTTCACAAAACCAATCTTACTACTAGGAATTTCAATATCTGCCTCTAAATCATCAAAAGGTACTATCTTCATAATTGGTTCACTTGATTGAGCGACATATCCCTCAGTAGTAGGCTTTAAATCAAAAACAATTCCTGCAACTGGAGACTTAAGTGATTGATATTTAAGAGTCACTTTTGATGCAATTAGTTCAGACTTTAAAGAAGCTATTTCAGCTCTAATCGAAGCCTGTTCTGATTCAAGTTTTTTTATTTCTTGATTTAGTAGTCCAGCGGTTCTCTTTTTTTCAATTTTTAACTGCGATAGTTGAGTCGCTATCTCTTCATAATCCATTTTATATTCCACATATTTAAATTTCGATATCCCTCCTTGCTCATAAAGTTCTTCAAGTTTATTTAAAAGAACTAAATTCATATCTTTTTTTTGATTTGTACTTCTGATTCGTTCTTTTAACAGCAAAAGTTCTTGCTGTAACTGCTCTTTCTTCAGAGAAAGAATGGAGTTATTTTTTTTCAATTGAAATTCTCTCTCTTGAAGAGCATTTTGAAAATATTTAAATTTTTCGAAAGATGCTTCTTTATCTAACTGAACAAGAATTTGATTCTTTTCAACATTATCTCCTGATTCCACAAGAATTTCTTCGATCACACCTCCTATTGGTATTTGAATATCTTTTACATCTCCTTTTGGCTCTAATTTACCAAAAGCAACTACTACCTCATCTGTCTTTGCAAATCCTAACCATATGAGAGCAAAAGATGATGTACCTACTAATGTCCAAGTAACTGACTTTAACCAGAAGCTGCTTTGCTTTAAGAGTGATTCATCAAAAGATATTTTTTTAAAACTCTTTTCAATCTTATCTTGAGCTCTATTGAAGTATACGCGGGTCTTATAAATATATTGATCGAAAGAAGATTCTTTATAAGCTTTTTGAATTTTTTCATTAATTCTAGAAGAAAGCTTACATACCCCTTTTAAAAGCTCTACAGAAGAGAGCTCATTAAAACTCTTACTAATTTTTTGTTTTAATTTAAGAAGTTTTTCCTTCATTAGATATTTCCTTGCTGACTTTCCAACGCATAATATCTACCTTTATTCGCCATTAAGTGTTTATGTGATCCCAATTCGTCTAATTTACCATTATGCATAACGATAATTGAATCAGAATTTTTTATTGTTGCGAGTCTATGTGTAATAAAGAAAACTGTATTATTTTTCAAGCTTTTTATTAAATTATCACATAATTTTCTCTCAGTATTATAGTCAAGAGCACTGGTTGCCTCATCTAAGATTAATATTCTAGGTTTATTTAAAAGGGTCCTGGCGATAGCAATTCTTTGTCGTTGGCCGCCACTTAATGAGGAACCTCTTTCTCCCACTTCTGAACTATAACCATTAGGCAAGTTCATAATGAAATCATGGGCTTCAGCTAATTTTGCAGCTTTGACTATTTCATCATTTGATGCTTCTGATTGAGTCAATGCTATATTCTCCATCACCGTGCCTGAGAATAAAATTGGCTCCTGAGGAACTATTCCTATTTGTCTTCTTAAGGAATATAGTTCAACTTTATCAATGTCATATCCATCAATTTTTACCTTGCCCTTTTCAGGAGAATATAATCTCGAAAGTAACTTCATAAGAGTACTTTTTCCACTTCCACTTTCTCCAACAATTCCAATAAATTGTCCTTTTTGAACTTCAAAACTTACGTTATCCAAAACATTTGAATTATTTCTTGCAAAGGAAAAAGTAACATCTTCAAAACTTACTTTCCCTTGAACAGGTGGCATAGAAATTTTTTGTTTATCTAAGGCATTTGATTCCTGAGGTGTATCGATAACATCTCCTAACCTTTCAAAACTTACCCTTAATTCTTGAATATTTTGCCAAATAGTTGATAGTCTCAACAATGGTTGAGTTACATAACTAGATATTATTCTAAAAGCAATCAACTGCCCTAATGTTAACTGCCCGTCTAATACAAGAGTAGCTCCAACCCATAAAACTAAGAGCTGTGATATTTTTTGAAGAACTTGACTTATCTGCCCAAGCAAAGTTCCGCTTACTGTCCTCTCAAAAGATCGAGTAATATATTTTGAATATAATTGTTGCCATTTCCACCTACTTATAGTTTCAATATTTTGAGATTTTACTGTTTGAATTGAGGTAATCACCTCCACCAAATGACTTTTAGTTTTTGAATTATCCTCAGCTGCCTGTCTAAATTGTCTTCTAAAAAGTGGCGCTCCTAATAAAGTGATAGCTATTTGAATTGGAACTACTATCAACGCAATTAAGGTCAATAATGAGCTATATAAAAACATCACCAGAATATAAATTACAGAAAAAATTGCGTCTAATATCGTTGAAAGAGCTTGTCCTGTTAAAAATTCTCGAATTTTCTCAAGTTCATCAATTCTCGAACCAAGCTCTCCTACAGGTCTTTTATCAAAATAGTTCAGAGGTAATCTTAATAAATGATCTATCACTTCAGAACCTAATTTTTGATCTATCCTGTTGGTAGTCTCTGCAAATAAAAAGGTTTTTAAACTTCCAAGGATACCCTCTAACAAAGTCACAAATAATAAAGCAATTCCTAAAACCTGAAGGGTATCTAAACTTCTCTGAGAAATAACTTTATCAATGATTACTTGAATAAGTAATGGATTCCCTAAAGTAAATAACTGAACGATAAAACTTGCAATTAAGACTTGAATGAGAACAATTTTGTATTTTTGTATAGCAGGCCAAAACCAATTAAAATTAAAAATCTTTTGAGGAGTTTCATTTGTCTTTTCAAGGAGCAGAATATTAAAATCATCATCAAATATATTTTTTAAATCTTCACAAGAGAGATTGATAAAGCCTTCACTAGGGGAAGCCAAGAGAATTCCTTCTTGACTACTTTTTAAAATTATGGCAAAACTTTGCTTCCAATTAATTATGCATGGAGTTTGCAATCTATAAGCCATCCTCGATGGAATTGCACCACTTGTTACATGCAATCCTAGATTAGATAAAAGTTCCCCTATTAACCTCAAATCAATTTCAGCACCTCTATTTTCATAATCCCTAAGAATTTTTTCCAAAGAATCTTTTCTTATTGGGATTTTTAGAATTCTTGAAAGCATTTGAAAACAAGCTAAGGTCTCCCTGACAGAGCCATTTGCTCTGACAAGAATATCTTCTGAAAATTCAGCATTATTAAAAACACTCAAGGGGGCTTTGGGGGGAGCACTTTTTATATTTGCATCAAAATTATCAAGCCTTTCTAAATCTTCTGAGTTAATTAAATTAGAAAATTTTTCCGCATTTTGTCTTTCTAAATCATATTGAATAGAAATAAAGCGGATTTTTTTTGGGTCATTTGAAGCTTGAAAAATTTTATCAATTATGTTTTTATTTTCAATTGAGGTATATAAATCATATCCGTTTATTTTCTCTCCCAAATAATAAGTATTCAACTGGTTAGTATTTAAAATTTCTAAAATCTCATCATATTTACAAACAAATGTCTTAAAGGAAGATTTTAAATCTTGATAAAGTTCGAAAAGAGAATTTTGTTGATCAGGAATTTTATTACTTAAGAAATCTACAAAATTAATAATCTCTGAATCATAAGTATAAGATTCAAAAAACCTTTGAAATTTCAAGTCATTTTCAAAAAGACTTTTGAAAACTTGATCGTTAATTTTATAAGCCAATAATTCTGTAGAGGCTCTAATATTTTCGCAAGCTGAAGATCTGATTAAGGAAACTGCTCCTACAAAAGCTCCACTCCCAATTTTGCAAATGGTTTTAAATTTATTATCAATTTTGTAAACAACTCTAGCTGTTCCCTTGTCTATGTAATAAATAGCACCTGACAAATAATTATCATCTGAAAGAGACTGGCCCATCTTAAATTTAAGCTTTTCACCATTTTCTAAAAAAAGTGATCTTATGTAAGTTTCTTTTTCTTCATTCATAAATTTATTTTTTTCTCTTTAATTTGTATTATTTATTAAATTTTTTGATGAATTGATAGTCAGTATATTAACCCATTTATCAAATAAAGAAAGAGTAATCTTACTTCTTACAAAATCATCAAGTTTCGCTTCAATTTTCTCTTCAAGTCTTAAAATTACCCACCATTTATCAACTTGGAATGGGTTTAGGAGTTCACCCTTTTTGGCATTTAATAGTTTTTCTTTTAATACTGGATGAACATTTCCAATACTTTGCGGTCCAATAATACCCATTTTATTGGTATTCCCTTCTGAAGAATACTTTCTTGCCAATGTTGTAAACTCCGCTTCTTCTGACTCTATTTGAAGATATAGTTCATATGCAAGATCTGAGTCCTCTACAGTTATTAAGCTATAAGTATATTGATCTAAGATAATTTTTGAATTTATAAATTCTGTCTCAGCATTTTTGGAAAACTCTTGTAAAGCTATTAGTTTAATTTTTTCAGAATTCTCTAAATTCTTTTTATGATCTTCTTTATTAATTCCCTTAAGTGATAAAAAGTTAGCAAAGTCTTTTTCTTCCATAAGATTATTTTTTTTGCAAAATTCATTATTCAGTTCATCAAAATTGATTTTTAAATCAACTTTCGAACAAATTAGATTTGTTATGAAATTCTTTAAAAATTGATTTAACAAACCATTTTTTCTTAAAAGAATAATAAATTCATCTGATAAGTTATTTAATTTTTCTTCTATATCTTGTTCCAATACATCCATATTTATGAATATCAAATTGTATATGAAGATTAGATTATCAAATAATCTATGAATTTAAATAGATTTATTTTTATATTTCTTAAATGTATATAAATAAAACAATAATAAATTTTTTGCATTCACTTTAAATTTTCTTCTAAAATTAAAATTCTATGACTATTAATAATTAAAATCAAAAATTTATTTGAAATTACGATTGGTTGTTTACATATAATTAAGTTAGAGTAAATTTCTTTAAAAAATTAGACTTAATTTTCTTTATAATTAAAAAAACTTTTTTAATCAGTGTGTGTTTATTGTGGAAATATTTATAAGAATCATACATCTGAACTCCCCAAGGCTTCAGAGATACTTGGGGCTGGAGTGCTTGGCACAAATCAGCAACTTGCAACTTATTTAACATCTGGATTTTGGAATGATTTTGGATGGGGTACTAGAAAATTTAATTTAACCAGTTCAGGAATCAATGCGAAAAATGGAGTGTTGACCTACAACACTTCTGGTAATAGCTTGGATGCAAATGGTATAAGTTCTGAAAGAGCTCTACTAGTTGATGAAGGATTTAAATTACTAGAAAGCACTCTTGGAATAGATTTTCAAAAAACAACAAATTCTAATGTTGATATAGCATTCTCTGATGAAGGTTCGGGAGCTTATGCTTACTCCTACAACAACTCCGGACTGATAAGTAATTCGTTTATAAATATTTCAAGCAGCTGGAACTCAGGTCGTAGTGGTCTTGGGAATTATACTTTCCAGACAATCTTACACGAAATTGGACATGTTCTTGGATTAGGTCATCAAGGAAATTATAACTGGTGGGCCTCTTATTCAAATGCCGATTTCACAAACGATAGTTGGCAATCATCCATAATGTCGTACTTTAGCCAAAGTGAAAATACCTCGATAGATGCTAGTTATGCATATTTAAGTACTTTCAGTACTGTTGATTGGATAGCTCTTGATGATCTTTATAATCCTCAAGGTTTTTCATTAAGTAGCGCATTTGATGGAGATACAATTTATGGATTTAATACTAATATTTCATTGTCTACAAGTCAGATTTTTTATGAATTGACGAATTGGATTGATTCTACAGCTTTTACTATTACAGATGGCAACGGTAATGATACGCTCGACTTTAGTGGATTTTCAAATAATCAAACTATAGATTTAAGATCAACGGATAAAAGTTCAAGTTCTCTATTTACCTCAAATATCGCAGGCCTAACAGGCAATCTTGTGATTTCAGCAGGGACCACAATCGAAAATGC
>Ga0163109_10004477_pt1 | contig 10608 bp, 7 predicted proteins | sample CRUFie1St13metaG_FD_108704 | JGI IMG/M metagenome (GOLD analysis project Ga0163109, IMG submission 108704) | Marine microbial communities from the Costa Rica Dome - CRUD Field 142mm St13 metaG | ecosystem: Environmental > Aquatic > Marine > Oceanic > Photic zone | place: Costa Rica: the Eastern... | reverse complement strand
TGTATAACAATAATAGTATCCGCTCTTACACTTTTTCATCAATAAAAAAGTAAATTACTCTTTATTATTTAGAAAACCTTGTTTTAACATTTTTTGAAGTTCTGAAGTAGAACCTACAAATACCGCATTATTAGTAACGTTATTTGTAGTCTTTTTAGACTCATCTTCAACGTCTTTAAGTTTCTTTTGTAAATCAATAAGTTTATCAGTTGTATCCGCAACACTCTTAATCAACTGCCCAGCGACCTCATATGCTCTTGGACTACCTCCTTCACCTGCTACCTCCATAATACCATTAATTGCCTCCTGACCCTTTTCTATGAGGGAGTAGAGGTTCGCACGACTATAACTATAATCTTTCTCTATATCATCTTCCTTGGATTTAATGATCTCAGGTTTTTTAACAGGTTTTGTTTCCACAATATCACTTTCAATATTCAGAGCTTCGTCTATAGAATCATAATTATTGTCCATGATAATCAAATATCCTCTTGTCTAGTAGGACTATAATCTTTGGAATCTGAGAACATTTCCCAACTTTCATTAAATCCGAAATCATCTCCAGGTTCTGCAGTAATTGGATCTGGTACAACGGTATATCTCATTTCCCTTGTCGCAGATTTTGTATCTGTGTTCGAAGAAACATCAACTTGAACCTTTTTAATTAGACCATCTGTGCTTTCAGCAATAGGACCAAACATATACGTTTTAGCTGTAAATCTCAATGTATAAATTAATGCTCTACGTGTACTAAAATCTCCCTCATAGTCATCTTGCATATCAATACTATCTAGAACGATGGGAATATCTTTTTTTTCTCCAATAGAACTAATTAAATCAACCGTTAAATTGAAAGAAGGTTGAAAAAAAGGTAAAATTTGTTCGACTATTTGTAAAGCATCATCATTCAATTTAGTGTATATGCTCAATTCAAATCCAATATTGTAAGGAACTGGCATAAACACTTTTTTAAGTTTATTGTCAGTTTTATCAATAGACTTGAACGTTTGTGTTACTCCCGTTTTTCTAGTAGGATCATATTGTAAACTAGTCATTTCAAATGACATTCTTGGAAGTGTTATTGCAACTGATCTAGATAATTCTGCCTGTTGTTGAATTTTTGCTAAAAACTTTTGAGATGGACCATATGATAATCCGACTTTGGTTTCATCCGCAACAGTTCCATCTTTATTTAAATGTTTAATATAAACATCATTAAATAAAGTTCCGAAACCGACAATAGTTTTGCGTATAATTTCGTGATAAAAATAAGTTCCTAACATTAAAATTCCCCAAATGGATTGATTTCAGTAAAATCTAAAATAGAATCTGCTTCTGTCTCAAATTTTTCATTTTTATCATAAGATTCCACATAATTGTTATTATCATATGATTTAAGTATATATCTTGCGGAAGATGCTGATCCAACAATAATTTCTCCAGGAGAAAATTGACCATCATTGATAGCAACTCTAAGATCACCAGGTGGATTAATCGGATCTAAATCTGGACGATGATTATAATGTTTAACTTCTGCAGTTGTTCCTGAAATAGATCCAGTTACAGTTTCATTATAAAGATATGTCCCACCAATACTTATTGTAGATGCGGTCGAAATTTGCACATCAGGTGCTTCTGTATATCCAAATCCAGCATTTGTTATTTGAATTTCTGTGACTTTTCCTGTAGATGAATCGAATATTGCCTTTGCAGTTGCAGTTTGTCCAATTGATGGTCCAGCAACAGTAACAGTTGGTTCAGAATAATATTCTGCACCACCATTTGTTATTGTAAATTTATTTACCGCACCGTTAGAAATTACAGCAGTTGCTGCAGCTCCAACTCCTCCACCTCCAGTAATAATAACTAATGGTGGACTTGAAATACTATATCCACGACCACCGAAAGTAAGTCTTATGGATTTTATAGATTTTACATTGCCAACAGATGTTGTAATTACAACAGCAGTTGCATTATCTGCAATATTTCCTGTTGGTGAAGATGAAATTCCAATGGTTGGTATTGATGAATATGAAGATCCGTCATTAACTAATACAATTTGACTCACAACACCATCATCAATTGTTGAATTTGCTTCAGCAGTCGTTTGAGTTCCACCTAAAATTAAAGATGTAATATAACCTTCATTCTCTACCGTTTTATCAATTTCTTCAATTGATGTTTCAATATCTTCATTCTCATATTCATAAAGTTCGCATTGTAATTCATAAACATAATTTTTTCCTAATTGATAAAAAGGTTTTTCAAATTCTACTCTCTTTATTTCAAATAATCTTTCCCCTAGAGGAAAATAAATTAAATCTCCTTCTTTTGGTCTAGAAATTAATTCCATCTCATAATCGGTTATATTTCCTTCATTAATTGCTTGTTGTCTTCCTGACATTAACGGTACTATAAATTCTTCAAATCTTTCTCTTGATATAATTAAATTAATTTCATTTTTTAATCTCAATCCAAATTTAGTCATCAAATCACTACCAGGAGCATATCCTTCATAATTTTCTAAATATGCTTCTAATACAAAATTATCATCAAATTTTGAGGTTTCTATCTCATTTAAAATATTATCAGTTCTCATAAACTTCCTGGGAAGATAATGAACATCTATCCCATACATTTTTAATTGTTCATTAATTAAATCTTGAATCAAATACTGTTCATTAGAAGAACCTTGTAGGAAGAACGGATTTAATGCCATAATTATCCAATAAGATCTAAAGGTGGAAGTTCATAATCAGAAGACATTTTCTGTTTTATTTCATCCAATTCTCTTTGACCATCTTCATAAATTGCCCTACCGTTTAATTCAACTCCACCAGGAAGTTTAACTCCTTGAAATTTAATTAAATTTTGTCCCCACTGTTTTTTTATTGCTGCGGTAAGATATCTCTTTACAAAACTATCATTATACACTTTTGAGAAATTTTCTGGGTCCATTGCTCTATAACACTCAATTATTAAAAAGTTATTTACTTCCTGTGCATTCCAGTCAATATCAAGATATAATCTATTCTGTCTCTGATTAAATCTAACTTGCTTATCGGTTGTTAAGAGAAAATCTATATCTTCCAAGTATCTCTTAGTCATTGAATATTGTAAGAGATCTACCGAATTAAAGAAATATAAATCATTTAAAAATAACTGATACTTAATACTGAACATTCCACCAGAAATGGAACTAGTATCAAACTTAAATATTTTTTCTATACCAATTACAGAATCTGGAACTTGAATGAAGTTCGATGTCTCGTAAAAGTTTGATGTAACTGTCCCCAAACCCGGTATATTAGTTGAAGTTCCTGTAGTGGTAACAATTCCAACACCAGTAGTAGTAATACCGACAGACGAAGTTCCACCTCTTCCACGATCAATATCATCTTGACTAATTTGATACTTTAAATATGTCTTCTCTACACCATCAAAATGTCTTTCATTAAAAAATTGAATAGTATCATCAAGTAAATCATCAATCTGTTCATCTGCAACATTAATTTCTAAAACAGGTGCTCCCAATTGCCTTAAACAATAATCAATCAGTCCTTGTTTTGTACTTGGTTTAGACACTAGTATTCTCCTCCATCAATAGTGCTTGTCCATACAGGAGTTCCTATTCCTGCAATTTCTAATGTTGTTAATATATAGTTACTTGTAGAAACTGCAGATTCTGTACTAAGACCGCTAACAAGTTTTCCACTATTATCAAAATATGCAACTCCATTAGGAGAATAAAAATTTCCAGTATCATAAAATAGTGATTGTTTTGCAAATAGACTGGAACCAATAGACAAATTCTTGGCAATTCCAACTCCACCAACAATTTGAAGTGAACCAGTATCAGCATTACCTAAAATATTATCGGTAGTATTTACAAATGAAGTAATTCCAACTACTGATAAACTGGAACCAATAGACAAATTCTTGGCAATTCCAACTCCACCATCAATTTGAATTGCACCAGTATTAACATCACCTAAAATGTTATCTGAGGTATTAGTATAAAAAGCAGTACCACCAATACTTAAAGAACTTGAATCAATGACACTTGTCATTATAAATGTCTGAGTTGGAAGATCCCAGACAAGGATCATTCCATCGATAGTTTTAAGTTCAGTATTTACATCAGTTAAATCAATTAATGTTGTTGGCGGAGCGGAGGCATTGGATAAGACACGAACTACATTCTGACTTCCAACCCTGGCCTTTATATTTGGCATTATCTAGTTACTCCCGGTCTTACTAGTGCAGTTCCTTCTATCAATTTAAGAACATTATCCCCAACAATTCCTTTAATATCATAAACATATCTACCCTCCTTTAAGTTTGCCGTAACTGTAGAAGCTATAGATATTACAACTTCTCCCTTTTCGGGATTTGATACTAAAGTATCAAAATCAACATGATTTGATGTAGAATATGTTTTTCTAAGTTGAGATTGTATGGTGTAATTGGACAAATTTAAAAGATTGGTTGTAACAGTGTCTTCCAACACAAATGTAGTATTAAAATCAAATCCCTGCTCAATTACTATATTTGATACAAATACTGCCATTATTCAGATGAGCATACTTTCCTTTAGATATTTATATTATCAGAATAAAGAAGTGTTATTTATTTAAAAATTCTTTGAGTAAGGATTTAATTTCATCAATATCTTTTTTCATTTCATCTAATTCTTTTTTACGTAAATCTTTTTGTGCAATAGAATTGACATATTGATTATATCCGGTAATATCGTAATTTACGATAGCACCGGTATTTTCATCTCTGTATAGATTGGAGTGTCCTTCTACTTTTATCATCTGAGAGCAATAATTCTAAGATCTGCGAAACGAGGTGCTTGTGCTTGATTGGAACTAGACATTACAATTTTAATTCCATATCCAGTAAATAAATCTAAATTATCAATCGTAAATTCATATTCTAAAAATTCACCGTCTAGACTTGCTCGAACTTTTCTATCCGGTAATCCACTGTTTTTGGATGGATCAACAACTAAGAAACCTTCAGTTGTTTGTTTGAGATTATTATATCCTGGGAATAAGTCATATGATTGTTCAATTTCACTAGAATCTGCTTTTACTGTTGTATAGAGAAGTCTAAAGTCAGCATCTCCAGGTCTTTCTGCAGAAATAATGACTTTAAGTCCAGATGCTGGATTTTGAAGAGTTGTGATGTTTGAATAATATACTGATGAATGTGGATCATCAACAATAGAATTAACACGATTATCATTAGGATAATCTGTGATTGGTTTATTTAATCTATTAATATTAAGTATAGAACCCGCTTGATCTAAATTCAATATTGGAGAAAGTGCATTGTTTGGATCATTTGAAGTAAATGTAATGGCAGTGGTGAATGATTTATTTCTTGGTAAAGATGTTAAATATTCGTTTTGATTTACTTCTGAAGCAACCATTCTTAAGGAAGACAATGAATTCATTGAATTTAATTGAACATCTTCATATCCATTATCATTAAATGAAACTTCCTGTCCATCGATACTAGTTGCGGTTGTCGTTCTAACTTTTGCTGTTGCAAAAGTAGTTGATCCTGGAGTAGTTATATCATATGATGGATTTATTGAATTAAAGACTAAGTTTTCTGAAGCAGTAACAGAATCTCCTCCAATTAATTTTTCATCATTGAAAGATAGTTGAGGATAATTTTTTGATGGTTCAACTCCATCAGACGATCTATCTATTCCTTTATTATTTGATCTATCAATTTTAACATAATAACTGTCAATATCAATTGGAATATCATTTGAACTGGAAGCATCTGGAGAAATAGAAGTTTTAATACCACTAATTCTTCTCAAAGAAACTCCACCAAATTCATATTTTTCAACAATACTGTTTAATGAATGATTAGTTGCAAGTGTTCCATCAATACCTCTTCCATTTGTATTAATAGTTAATGTAGTACCACTTGCATTATTATATGCAATAATTTCACCTCCAATTTTTACATATCCAAGATTAGTTCCATCGACAGTTTGTCCCTCGAAAGTTGTAAAATCTGCTATAGAAACTACATTTATAGATGAAGTTTCTTCAACGGTAAGTTCCGAATTTAATACTGTTGCTGGAACATCCGACTTAATATTATCAATAACTAATTTATTGGTCCTTGAATACATTCCATGGTTGAAGTGATCTACTTTAAAGTAATCTCCAGAATAAATTCCACCATCAGCATTAGAAGATATGATGTTAGTTCCTGCAGCAGAAACAATTGTGGTGGAATCACTATAATAACTAACAGCAGCACCGACAGCAAATTCTTTTCCACTACCATCTACACCAAATTCACCTTGAACATTGGTAAGATATAAAGTATCAACACCACCAATCTCACTAATTGTTATCCTTGCATCTCTACCTGTTGATGTATCTGAAGTTTTAATTCCAACTACATCTCCAACTTGATATCCCGAACCATAATCTGGATCAACTGTCGATTGCCCAAATCCAGTAATAGTTCCATTTGAATCTGTCACTAAATTAATTTTTAATCCCGATCCTTTTCCGGAGAAATTAAATGTATCTACTGATTGTGATAAATTTGCTGGATAATTTTGTCCATTTTCCGTCAGAACGGTATTAGTAACAGTACTACCTTGACCAACAATAATTGCAGATCCACCATTTCCATTAACACCGGCAAGTTTTCTTCCAACAGTTACAATTCCAATAAAATTGCCATCATTTGTTGTAGTAATTCCAATTTTTCCTGTTTTTGGAAGAACGGTAATTGGATTATTAATTAATTTGGAAACATAATCATTACTCTGATCTAGAGGTGGATTGTAGAAATATGCAGTACCAGAACTTTGCGTAAATTCCGCTTTATAAAGTTTAAATTTCAAGTCTTGATTCTGATCAGTTGACCAAATAGATCCATTTTGAGACTTGAATAGAGATCCAAGAGCAAACTGTTTAGTGTAAATAATTTGATCAACATCTGGAAGTTGTTGTGTATTGATAGTTTTATCTCCCATGACAGCTGTCCAGACTTCATACTCATCACTTTGATCTGATATTAAAACTATTGCATATTCTCTACCAGGTGGCAAGAAAATTGGTTCTGGGAATCTAATATTTGTAGCAATTTCTCCAGAGTCTGAGGTTTTAATTAATTGTGTTTCAACACCATTAACGCTACCTCTTGGTCTAAGAGTTACTGGTTTTCCAATAGTTGTAAGTGTTGGTGTTCCTAACTGAGTTTCTCTCACTTCCACTCTGATTGGTGCATTACCACTATCAATTCTGGCAAAAAATACATCTACAGATGTCAAGAATACTCCATTCACATCATCATCAGTATCAATATCAGATTTTACTTGAATATTTCCACCAACAGTAAATGTCTGTGCTAGAGGATCAGTATATTCAACATTGACAGATCTTCTCAGATTAAAGTTTGTTGTATTTGAAATACTTGTTCTTGTGGTTTCTCTTGTAACTGTTGCTTGGAATTCTAAAACATTTCCATTTGCAGTGTAAGATGTTTCCGCAAAAGAAATTTCATTACTTCCAGGCAACCCTTTAGCATTTGTGGAACTAGATGTTAATTTATAAGTCTTTGTTCCTGTACGCAATCTAACACTTGGTGTTGAACTTGCATGTGGAGATCGAATAAAGAATGATCCATTGAGATCTCCAAAATTATCTGAGATTAATCTAATGTTTTTTACAAAGGCAATTGCATTACTAGTCTGCCCAACTAATTGCATACCAGATTGGATATATCCAAAATATTTACCCTGTGCTCTATTAGTAAGTGCATTGATATCAATGTTGATAACATTTGATGTGGGACTATAGATTGTGCCTAAAGTTTGAGTTTTATTATATGGATTTTGATTATATGTTGAATCTGGATTTGAGATAGATCCTGATTTGTGATCCGGTCTGCATACTCTAAATCTAATTCTTTCAACACCTCCTATAGATCCAACTACAGTTTCTCCAATTGCAAATCCTGCAGATACATTTTCAATTTCTATAAGTTTTGGAATTACATCAACTTCACTTCTTCCGTCTAAGAATTGATAATATCTTGTATTTGGTTTTAAATTAGATGCATTAAATTCTACATTTCTGGATCTAATAAAAGAATCTTCATTATTACCTACCACTTGATTACGAATACTAGTATCTACTGTATCAAAAGATCCTCTAGAAGTGCTTGATCCACTGAAAGAGAAATTTCCTATCTGTCTTGCGGCATTTCTTCTTATTTCTCTTCCACTTCCTGCACGAACGAAGACATTGGATCTAGTACTACTATTTAAATTATTAGTCAAACTGACACTGTTTCTTCTGGTTATTCCACGATTAACAGTTCTATCTCTAAGTTGAACAGTTCTAGTCCAATTATCAACTGCAGGATTTAGTGTTACTGTACCATTATAAACAACGATATTGAATGGATTTACATTTTCAATTTTAGTAGCGAATGGTTGTTCTAACCAATCAACTTGATCATATGCAAGTGTTAATGAATTTCCCGTTTTTTCAATATTGGAATCTAAAAGAATTAATGGAGTGGTTGAATACTTGTCTGCATTTAAATCTATATTTTCTGGAGTAAAATTATCTAAAGTAGATATTAATGATTCTAACGAATTACTACTAATATCCGAATTGAGTGTTCTTGAACCTTCATCAACTAATGTTGTTGACTCAAAAGTATTAAACCTAGAATCATCAGAGAAGTCATCAACAAAAAATCCACTCTTGAACCTATCAGAACCTTCGGAGTCTTTTATTTGTAGAGTTTGAGTATTAACTTCAAGTAAAGAAAGAGTTGTTACTTTTTCAAGATTTTCTACTCTATCTTCAATAATACCAATATCCCTCATTGTATATCTCCTATTATCAGTTAAGATAATATTTGCATCAGATGTATCATAAAGATATGCAGGATACTCTATAGTTCCAAGTTCTAAAAATTCACCTTTTTTAGTTGGTGGTTTTGGATTTTTAGAGGATACTCCTTTATCTACAACAAAATTTCCAAGAATATCAAGATAAATTTTATCTATTCTGGGAAGATAGAAACTTTGACTAATTACAGAACCTTCTTCAGGTGCCATAAGTCTCGATGGAGATGAATCGAATGGTGTTGTTCTAGAAACAAAATCAAATGGAGATGCAGTTGCAGAGTCTGGATCAAATCCTTCTACTACCCTGGGTCTGAAATCTAAAGTATCTGTTGCTCTGATAGAACCACCGATATTTGGAATATCTTTTGAGAATCTTTCACTATCATAACTTTCTACTGTAAATACATCTCCAACATCATTTGCAGGAACTGTATAATGATCAAAAACCACTAATAAACGTCTTGAAGGTTCTTGAATATTTTTATTTCTTACGATTCTGGAATAATCATAATACTGATTTTTTTGTCCTCTGTTTAATTTGAAAGACTGTGTTATATTACTGTAGTTACCATATTCTATAGAGTTAATTTGAGCACTGAGTTGAGACTCTTCAAATTTTAGTACTTCTCCTACATCAAAAGTTTTTTCATTTAAATAAACAATTCCTAATTTATTTGTATTGTTTGTCGTTACGGGTGATGTAGTACTATTTGATACAATTCTTGCCACAGCACCACTATTTGGTCCAATAATATTTTCGCCAATTATTGCATTTGATCCAACATTTGCTATACCTGCAAATGTGAGAACATCGAGAGATGGATCAGAACTATTCAATGACTCATAAACAGCAACTACTTTAGCAACGTCTGGATAATTCAAAGATATTTCTTCATCTTGGACTCTTAATCCATAATATTCATTATGAATCAATCCATCACTTTTAGAAGTTGCTATTCCTGAACCGGATTCTTTTAATTTTGATTTTTTTACAAAAATAACTCTACTTCTATCATAATTTTTAGTTTTACTCCGAATTCCAGTCTTAAGAGCAGTTACATTAACAACATTATCATTTGAGTTTGTCAATCCCTTTATAGTTACTACACTTGAAGTCTGACTAAAAGCATCTGATGATAGAGGTGCAATTACACCACTACTATTGGTCAAGGCAAATCTTTCTTGATCAAAATTAACCCAAGATGAATCAGTTGGTGTTCCGGTAAGATCGGAGATGTTTACTGTAAGAGTATTTCCTAATATATCCTTTTCTTTTATTTGATCAATAAAAAATAATTGTGAAGTGGAGAGATCAACTGCAGAAGCATTTTGCTCTGGTAAGGGTGCAAATAATGTTCCAGATCCTCTTATAATAGGTGCACCTAAGAATCCATTAACTTGAATTTCTGATGTTGGCAAACCACCTTCAAAAACTCCAAGAACATTAGATATTTCGGAAATCTCAAATGATAATGCATCTGCTGCCACACTAGATACTCTATTATAAGTTTCTGTAGATAAACCAGCTTGCTGATATCTAATTACAGTATCAGTATTAATTCCAACAAAAGTGCGTCCAGGAGATGTTACTGTGGAGATAGCAGGAGATCCACTACCCGGACTAATTACCAATTGAGATACAGAACCAGAAAAACTGAATAAATCTAAAATTGAATCTGCCTTAAATTCTGGTA
>Ga0163109_10004474_pt1 | contig 10610 bp, 1 predicted proteins | sample CRUFie1St13metaG_FD_108704 | JGI IMG/M metagenome (GOLD analysis project Ga0163109, IMG submission 108704) | Marine microbial communities from the Costa Rica Dome - CRUD Field 142mm St13 metaG | ecosystem: Environmental > Aquatic > Marine > Oceanic > Photic zone | place: Costa Rica: the Eastern... | reverse complement strand
TTCACGAAATTGTCTGAGTATCGGCTGCAAAGTCGTGGCGGAACGGGGGTGAAAGTGGCGAAACTCACGAAAAAAACAGGAAACGTGGCGGCCGCTCGAATACTGCCAGAAGGCGCGCATGGGGACCTGTTGATCACCACCAAAAAAGGACAAACGATTCGCCTGCCATTGTCGCAGATTAAGCAGTCAGGGCGCGCGACGCAGGGGGTGATTCTCTGCAAACCCGCGAAGGGCGACACGGTGAGCAGCCTGAGCGTGCTGCTGGATAATCATGACGCGGCTTTATAGTAGGCCGAAAGTGTGGTATAATAGCGTGATGCAGCGATTATTCTCCTTTGGTGTTCTGATACTCAGCGTAATACTGGGGAGTTCTGTCACCATGGCAAGCTCGGGAGTAGACCTTTCCAGCAGCACCATAACCGTGGATTACGTGCCGATTGACAGTGGGTCGCCGCCGTTTACGTGTTTTCATAATGTGCCGAATGTGACGATTGCGGACGCGGATACGGTCGTGGTGACGCTCGCGGACCTCGGGATGACGGATATTTCGAACTCGATTCCGATGCACGCGGGGACGCAGAATGAGTGCTTTACGACGCCAGGGGATTATATTTTCACGGTGCTGCCGGTGGATAATGCGGGGAATGCGGGGGATCCGAGCGTGCATTATTTTCGGATTGTGGCGGAAGGAACAGCGGAAAATACAGTGGTGACGGTGCTTCCGGGGCAGTGTGATATCGCGGCGGATGGCGTTTCAGCGTGCGAGGCGCAGGTGCGAGTGACGAACGAGTTTGGGATTCCGCTGGATGTGCCTGAGGTGGAGATTCACAGAACGGGCGCAGTGTATCAAAATGACGCGAATACGGGCATGAGTTTTATGGCGGGACATAGACTACAAAATACCCCAATTCCCAGTAATAATGCGGACGCTGTGGTGATTCCACTGACGGAGGGAGTAGGAACGGTAGAGATTTCTGCTCTCGCGCCAAGTGTTCAGCAAAGTACGTTTTCGCCGCTCCTGACCAAAGTTTCAGCGTATGATATGGAGATGGCAGTGACGATTCCCGACTATGGACTGGATGCTGAAGATTTTATAACGTATCACACGATTTCGGTGGCGGCGCGCCCACTTGTGGGGTTAATGCCAGACATGAGTCAGTTTCGGCTGGGGCAGAATAATATCTCCGTTACGCCTTTCTACAACAGCGGCGCGGACTACACGGACGTGAATATTCTGCCGGGATTACTACACGAAAATAACCCCGGACTGCCGATTACTTTTGGAGACATACCCCTCCCAGCGCTCGTAGAAAATCTAAATCATGAACTGCCCAATACTCAGTATATAAGCACTACAGCGACGGGAGAGGAGGACTTTATTTTAAGCCCGACGCACCAGATGCCGTTTTATACTGAGGCGAAGTACATGGTTGCGGGGCAGGTCGTGTCGTACCCCGCGGGAGGGATTTCATTTGGGGTCCAGAGCCCGCAGTGTGAGAGTCTTTTCGGGTATAACTGTGCGGCTGTTTCGGCAGGGTTTATTGGTGCTGAGATCGAATCGGCGCGGACGGTGGGGGATGAAAATGTGATATATAATCTCCCGAAAGAGAATAAAGGACAAGTGGTGCATCTGGGTGATAGCGTGACGGAAAGCCAGATGAATAGCATTCGTGAGCGGGCGTGGGGGTTTTTGCAGTCGGAGGATCCAGTGATAGCGCCGCCTCAAATCATGCTGGACTTGGAACTCCAAGGAAATTCGTTATACACGGAGGGCGACACGGTGATTGGTCCGAATTTTACGTATGGTGGGCGGCCAGTTGCGGTACTGCCGGAGGGGAAATCAATGCTCGTAGTGCGGAACGGGAACCTGCGGATTAATGCTGATATCATCCCGTCAGAAGCACTGGACAGTACGGCGCTACCGAGCCAGTTTACGGTGGTTTTGGTGAGTGATGTGCAAGAAAAATTTCCAGAAAAAAGTAATATATTCGTGAGTCCGAGTGTGGTGCGAATGCACGGGAATTACTTTGCGGATGGGGCGATTATGACTGCCAATCCGTTTATTGGGGGTATTTTAGACGTGGACCAATCGCCAGAAAGCACCGTGAACACAAATCAATTATTGATCGTCGGAGGGCTGTATACGCGCAATACGCTCGGGGGAAGCTACGTGCTGGATGACGACGAAAATAAGATCTACAATACGCCGTGGGGGGGGCTTGCGAGTGGAGAGGTGGACGCGAGTGGGACGAGTTTATCTGGCAAAAGTTACCCCAAGATTTCGGAGATGTATGATCTGCATAACCTGCGGCGGTGGAGCGGGGACGGGCAGTGTGCGTGGCGACTCCAAAACCCAGCAGCGTGCATAGATAGCAACGAAAACGAGGCGGTGATTATTCGCCCAGCGTATTAAAGTCAGGGGTGAGATTTTGCACTATGTCATATTTAAAACATCAAGCAACAAGTCTTTTGAGGCATCTTAACTCTACAAATACAGACCCTTTTAGGGAATACACCTCAGTTGCAAAACCCTTAAAACTATTTATAATCAACATATGAATTATGGAAGTTTTTATCGATTTATTAGCGTGATTTTATGTATGAGTTTATTCAGCCATACAGCGGTCGCCTGGGCACAGTTCTTTAATTTTGGAAACACGACCACTGTAGACACCAGCGTAACGAGCGTAAGCGTAATGCTGGTCGAAGAAGAACTTCTGGCCTCTCCGCGCCTGAGCCACAGGATTCATCAATACGCACGAAATGTAAGTGCGGCCACAGGATACACACCATTATTAGTACCGCTAAGTGTTCCTGAAAACTCGCGTGAGCAGGCAATATTTAGCAAAGATATATGGGAAGGGTTGATGCATATATATCACAGCGGAATTGGACCAATAGATACCATCACTGATGCTGGACAAACCACAACACCATTTTTTATAGATAGTATTACTCCTCCTATTGAATCAGGAGAAGTTCTACCAATGACCGCTACGGTACTACAAGATGCATGGAATTTCTTCTCTTTGTTTCGTCCAGATTGGTCGATTCCAGTGTCAGAATTTGATACTCTCTGGGAATCATACTATGAAACTTTAACAGGGGTTAATGAAGGAGAATTACCTGTATTTCTAAATGCTTGGCTGGCTTTACCTCAAGGAGCTATACCCCCCGAAAGTGTAACGTATTTTGATGGTACGAAATCTGATGAACACACAAAGTTAGAGTCATTAGTAATCATTGGAGATATTCCACTACCGGTAGTGGAAAAAAATGGACGAGCATGGCCCAGTATATTTCCATGGGTGGACTTTGAAGATTTAAATTATATTTGGAATAGTGAGCGAAATATGTTTCAGTATAAAGGGGGAGATCAAGAAGCTGAGATACAGCACGGAGTAATTCGTTATGAGCCAGATGAAGGACAACATGTCGATGAAGTATTCATGAGTGATATTCGGGCATATTTGGAAGACATCGAACAAATGACGGTTGATGATATTAACGCATTATCACTCGGAGAATATGATTTATTTAATACACCAAAAGAGCTGATGTATGTGAGTTATTTTGACGGTCTTGATCGTTTATATAACACACCACAAGACGAAAAAGAGGATCGTCTTATGCATTTTTATGATCCATATTTTTCAGATCGACAGGATGATTTTACGGGCGAAGGGAGTATGGATCGAGTGTTTTATTTGGATATGAATCGACAACAAGAAACACTTCCTCGAGAGTCAAAAGTGGCCTACAAAACCTATGAAGAGTCTCTAGAAAATATTGTATATAATCGATACACAAAGGAGTGGCTTCAGGATATTTTTACGGCCATGCAACCCATAAACGCGTACCCAGTGGATGAAATACCTGAAGAGCTCTGGGCGCCAGCATTAACTTCTGACGAGTTAACTTCTGCGATGGGCAAAACTCCGGATATTCACGCCAAGCCCGCAATTGAGGGAATGATACAAGACTATGCGAAAAGTAATGAAGTGTTTATTAGGCAAGTCAATAGTCTTATTGAGGAATCAGGGCGATGGTCAGGGGATGATATCCATACCACTATGGGGCTTATCGCGCAGAAAGATCTCATGTCGGCATTATATATTCGATATATTAACGACACATTAGAAAAGCATATTGGGCAGCAGTTGCTCTTAAATAATACAGGTCGTATGATCACCGCGGTGCCTGAGTTAATTACTGAATATGAAGCACTAAACGATACAGAGTTTGTGAGTTCTGAATTATTTAATGTAGAACAATGTAGTGCTATTCGTGGGAGCGCAGGACAAGATGCACACGTTTCATTTACCCCTGAAATAAAATATGAACCAGAAGATGAAGGATTATATGTCGTAACAAAACGAGTGACAAAGCAGACAACAGGGAGTATTCCACGGTGTTGTCGTGGAGGAGGAGAACCACAAGCCAGTGCAGTACAAACTACCAACACCCCAACAGGACCAGAGTATGAAGTTATCTTTGCAGAGAGTGAGGGTTCATCAGGAAATTATTGTGGAGAATGCCCAGAAATAAACACCACAGCACCTTTTAATCCAGTAGATGCGGCATCGCAAGCGACAGGAGGAGGCACAATAATAGATCTAGAAAATGCTTCTCCGCTGGAGCAATCAATGCCTGTGTATCCAGAAGGGGCTACGGGTTCACCATTAATGGGGGCGTTAATGTGCGGAGAAAACAATATAATTGCTCATCCAGACATAACACCTGAATTAATAAATGCTGTTGTACTGGGAGATATATCGCAATTTGATGAACAAGCAACAAACACCGAACCACGATTCACCAGTCTTATGTTTCATCAAGAACCAAGTGGAAATACATTAGACAAACAAATAGAAGATTTCACATCCCGAGATACACCCATTGACCAAGCGCGTGGATTTAGTTTTTATAATTCCGGAGGAGAAGCGGCTTTTATAGCATTCCCAAACTTCTTTGATGAGATGAATGAATATCCATATGACATAGAAATGTTGGAGCCATCATACGACTGGAGTCAATACATGGAAGACATAAAAACCAGTATAACTGAGCGATTAACAACAGTAGATACGCAGGTGTTAAATCATATTGAGCTAGGAAACATCAATATGGAAGAGGACCTTGCCCTAGTACAAGCAATGCCGTGGGTTGGTATTTCGACGCCATACGAAAATGCATATACGTATGACATGGTGTTAACGGGATATACAGCGGATGGAAATAGGATACTCGATCTTGGCTGTATATTAGGAGATGACCCAGAGGCTGTAGAGGCTATCACAGGAAATACAATAGACACGGAAGGACTACCAGCAGGACATCCAGATATTCCACTTTCACAGATTCTTGTTACGGCTGAGCCTAATGTGGACGAGGCAATGATATTCAGCGCTATGATCGGTGCGCCGATTGATGAAACTCCTGTGTGGCTCATAGAGCTCATTAAAACCATTCCGAACGCGAGTGAATACGCCGAAAGTAATGCCACCATTGACACAAATGGCATTGCATATCCTACAGATCCGCTAGATTTTACATTCGAAAAACTATTTGAAATGGTTGATAGTGCGCGATGTTTTTGCCTTTATGAAGATAATCTTGAGTATTTAACTGAGACAGAAGCATTCAAGTATCGTGAAATGACAGAAGAAATGCAAGCAGAATACAACGCGCTGCACCGCGGAGAAGAAAACGAGAGCCAGTATAGTACCCTGCTTTCTCCTTATATATGGGAGGATTTAGGGGATGGAGTACACCAAGTAACTGATATGCATGAGGGTATTGTATTTCTCGTAGATACTAATATTCCAGTAGAGGAAGTATTACAATTTATCGCCTTGGACGAAAACGGATCAATAATTGAAGACCAACAGCAATATGCAGAATTAGTAGAAGATATACCATTACCACCCTTATTTCGGTCTGTTATACAAAAAAAATGGTATCAGCAATGCGCTGTGGATGAAATAGCGCAGCAAATGGCCGAGAGTAAAATCACGCCTGAAGACATGTTTTCGGATGTATCTCTAGACACCGAAGAGCCAATATATACAGAAACAAGTGCGGGGACATATAGATATTTTGAAACGCAAACAGTGCCAGCCATTTACAACGAGTCGTTATTAGAAACACTAGATTATCGCACCATTGTAGAAGCCTTAACGTGGCTAAACATGCCTATTGATCAAAAAAATCATATGATTTTGGAGCTTCTTTCTTTAAATCTCACAGAGCCAAAAAAAGACACAGAAGGAGAGATAGTGGTTATTGACACAGAAAATGAAGAGGAATTCATAGAAAATACAGAAACAGGGAAGCAGTATTATGCGCCCACTCATGGACTGTTTGATGCATCGTGGCGAGGATATGAAGTCAGTCATTTGCGATTAACGGATGATGGATTAGATATCGACGGAGCTAATTTTGAATTTGAAAACACCGATTGGATTATCGAAACTGGAAGGCATAAATACAAACGAATTGATGAACAGGATGATGGGCACAGCTATTCAAGATCACCACTATATAAGGATTATGACGGAGATGAAGCAGTAAATATTACTAACATTGGCACGGAAGATTCAGTCATGGATGCATTTTGTCCTACTCCAAATAATGGAGATATGGTAGCTCTTTTGGGGAATATTCCTGATTGGATAACGGGCGCAACGATTGAAGTACCTAGTACCAACACAGACGCAATTACACTGAATAACAGCGTATTATACGCATCCCTATCTTGTCAGAATATGTTACACGAAATAAATAATATAACCGATGAAGATATTACTAATCAGCTGCAAGAAGATATTTCGTTAACGGGACTTATTTTTCATGGAGCCTGTGGAGATATAGTATCAACAGCTGAAGTTGGTACCGAGTGGACGACATTACTTCAGTGTATTCGGATGTTCGGACAGTCTATGAAAGACCAAGTACAACCACAGATCCTAACACAAGACGAGAATGGTGTATTTGTGTTGGTGTCAAATTCATTCGATACGATAGATGCCATCACGGCAGATGCTTCGGCATTATATTTTTCTCCAGCAAGTCGGGAGTATCAAACATTATTGCTTACTGCAATAGATGAGGCGGGGGCTACACTTCCAGGAGTAAATGCTTTAGAACTACAACCACTATGGCAAGATCCAGTATTTGGAGCACAGTTTCGTGGTCAGAGTGACTCAATTACCATGCAGCAAGGCGTGGCGGAGTATCGAATAAGACTACAACCTGCGTCATCACAAGAGATAATCACTGGGTCGTCACAAGTACAACTAGTCAGCACAGAAACCGATAGCAATGGCGTGCCATTATATGTATCAGACATGATAGACGTAACAGTATTAGGATATTTCTTAGAAATAGGCGCAGACCCACAACAACTAACCGCAGGAAACACAAACGGAACAGAGGTCTCGGTGTGGGCGTATTCGCCTGATGGGGAGTTAACAACGATAGCTGACGAAATATTATGGAATATTACAGCATCAACGGGATCAGTCCAAGGAGAATCTACTATTGCGCTATCAGAAGGAGCCGCCACACTACGGTATTTCCCAGGAACCAAAGCAGGCGACAGTGTATTGACTTTTACGCACCCGGCTTCTAATGATATTTATTATGAAGGAGCCGTACAGGTAATAGCAGAAGAAGCAACACAACTCGGAATACTCCGTGACACATTTCGATTATTCCCCACGCGGGCCTACGAAACAATGACGATAACGCTACAAGATGAATATGGAAACCCAGTAACGAATCGACGACGAAGTGATGTGCTTGACGCATTACTGACCAATGACCACACATATATTATTTGGGGGGACAATCTGGAAATAGAAGGACAAAACGAGGCAGGACTTCTTAGTGTTATGCCTGATAAGGATGGACAAGCAGAGATTAAAGTAAGAGTGATTGACCCTGAGCAGCCTTTTGCATATCTACAGGCTAAATACCCAGAAGAGGAATTTCAAAATACTATCCCTTTTGTAGTGGAAACAAACCCAACCGTAGAAGTAACACTAGACCGCAGCAGCGATATCGCTGGAGAAGTAACCCCCATTAAAGCGGATATTATCGCGAGAGACACTGTGGGAAATATTATCACGGATATCCCTTTACAATTTGAAATTGTGCCACAACATCGTCGTCGAGGATATTTCCCACAAAAGACAGTAGACACGGTAGAAGGGTTAGGCAGTTTTTCATTCTATGTAGGGGCAAAAGAAGGAGAGGCTGAGTTTCTTTTAGTACGAGATGGGTGGCCTAATACTAAAGTAGAGTTTTACGTACAAGAAGCACCACCAAAACGCATTGACGCATCACTTCGTCAGCGAGCAATAGCCCAAGGAGAAGCCACAGAGGTACAGGTCGCAGCGTATGATCGATTTGGAAATGCGATAGATCAGTTACTGCCGGTGTTATTGCACCCCTTTGATGGAGACCCAGCAACAGATGCTGATCTGGTACCACGACTCATTGAGCCATTGGAGCCACAAGACACGATATATAACACCTACGTTATTGATAGCCTGCCGTCAACATTGCCTGACCTAGATTACAATATCCCGCAGAAGAAAGGAGTTATTGATGTCGGTATAGAATATGATGAAATCACAGGAGGAGACGTTGATCAAAAAATATCATCTATGAAAGTAAATCTTGATATCGTGCCTTTAAAAGAAGATAACACAATTATGCCTTTGTCATTAATGACTATTATGACGGGGGTGCAGGGAGTGGATTTCGCGGGGACGAAAGATTACGCAGAACAGGCATTATTTCAACGAAAAACGCCGGTTGTGCTGACGCAAATAACCACAACAGACCCACAAAACTATTATGGATTTACCGGACAAGATGGGCTTATTGGATCTTCTTTTAGGCCTGAATTTCAATTTAGTAATGAAACCGAGTTGGAGTATATGGATCGCGTAGTAGGAGAAACACGAACACGATTTGGAGATGGATGGCTTGTAGTTCCAGAATCAATTGTACACAGTATGCAAAAAAATTACCCAACCTGGACATTTGTGACACCCGAGCCAGACAAAGGAAAATATTTCTACTGGACGGATGACTCTTTGTATTATAAAGACGAGCCTATACTGCAATTTGATACACCAGAAAATATATTCTTACGGCCTTTGACGAATGCTGTAGAGCTGGTAAAAACAGATAAACACAGCATTAACCAATGGAAAATCAAACACAATGATCGAACCATCGGTGTTATTCATGCTCCATGGATTGATTGTACAGAGGTGTCCCCTTTTGCTATGGAGTCACAGATGTGGCCAGCTTTTGGAGGGGCTTCTACTGCGCAGGGGTTGTGTTATTCATTAGGGGAAATGCAAGAACGTCCATACAAAAGTGGAATGCTGGGATTCTCGGGAGACAGAACAGAAGACGGAAAAAACCAACAGGTAGGATGGCACGCGGCGTGGCAACCAGGCACAAATTTTGCTGGAGGAGATAGTGCTGGAAATGCCTCAAAACGTGGATCAAGTGATATGACTATAGTTCTTGGAGACCCGCATATAGCCTTAGATATGGGAAGTGGCGCTGGTGGAGGCAGCGTCACTGGAGCACTTTCAACGGTTTGGGAGTCAAGCATGGGTCCTATAACCATGATACAAAATGCTGAGTCATGGGGAGGGGTGCTAGTGTTATCAGGTGCAGTAGTACAGTTCGTACAAACAAGCAACCCAACAGCAGAAGCCCCAATACTCTTGGATAATGTAGATTATATGCGCGTATTGGATTATCCAGATGTACAGATGCTTTTGGTGCGACGTGGAGATAAATGGGAGATATATATCATGAATGAAGACATGACATTAACAGAAGGAGATTTAGGGATATCACTGGAAGACCTAACAACTGTGCAGGTCGGAATTCTTAATGAAGATGAATATCCAGATTTATTGACTATTGACCAAAACAATACTATCCATATTTATTTTGGACATGATCCATCTGACGATGAGGACTTGTTTTACCCGGCGCAATCATTTTGGCGTTACGGAATCCCTATGTCAACAAGTTGTACTAATAGTGAAGATGTGATGGATAATAATGTTGTTGCGGATGTATTTCATGCAGCAGACATACATGTGTATTATGATGCTCTGGAGGCAGACATACAAAACGGCGTAGTACATCCAATAATATTACCCGAGGGCATAGAGATTGATGATACTGCAATGACCGCATATATGAATACTGTAGACGTTAGCACTGCGCCAATTACTACTATAAGTGACATAGAAACTACACTATGCTCAGCGTCAGCACTAGAGGTTGCTCTCGACGCAGAAAGTGCGTCTGAAAATAGCACAGAAGAAGTCTTACAAACACCAGAAAATCAAGGAGAAACCTGGACAATAGGAGAGGCGATGAAATATGAGTTGTGTATTCCAACAATACCCACGGAATATGAAAACCTCACGTTGATTATGCCTATTCCTGAGAAATTTAAGGGGGTAGCTCAGTATGAAAGCTGTACCGGATGCGAGGTCGATGCGACAGTGACAAGCACCGAAAATCAAATCAATTTTTCTAATATTTCATATGCAGTTGATGCG
>Ga0163109_10004472_pt1 | contig 10616 bp, 10 predicted proteins | sample CRUFie1St13metaG_FD_108704 | JGI IMG/M metagenome (GOLD analysis project Ga0163109, IMG submission 108704) | Marine microbial communities from the Costa Rica Dome - CRUD Field 142mm St13 metaG | ecosystem: Environmental > Aquatic > Marine > Oceanic > Photic zone | place: Costa Rica: the Eastern... | reverse complement strand
TGCGGGTCCCACATCATACGCGGACAAGCGAGGCATATCGTTAAATGAGAATGAATCTTAACAAACGTTTCCTTACAACACTGTGACAGACTGCCAAATAAGCAGTGACTCTCCCCAGCAAACGGTGACCAGCTTGCAAGCGTCCTCGGTGTCGCCTGTGCTAAAATGATGGCGCCTGCGGGGTGGCCTTTGCCTGAGATGCCGATTCGGTGAACCCGTCGAACCTGATCCGGATCATACCGGCGGAGGGAACAGGTGTTCGGACGACTACCCCGCCAAACGCTATGTGCCCCCCTCCCAAACTCGTGAGGAGCACCGACGCGTGAAACATCTCTCTGTGACACCATCACAACGACGCCCACACTCTCGAGTTGAAGACAGTCAATCTGCGGTGCTTACTCGCATTACCTGCCTGCTGCCGCTGCTCGCATGGACCGGCATTACATTTGCTCAAGAGGCCGACCCGACGCTCGAAGAGGTAATTGTGACGGCCACGTTACTCAATGCCGGCACTGCCCCCGTCAGCGCCACCGTACTGACCGAGCAGATTCGGTCACGCCGCGGTGCTGCGCATCTTGAGGACATGATTACGCTGGCGCCTAATGTGGCGACCTCCTCGGGCGCCTCGCGCAGTCGCTTTTTTCAGATTCGCGGCATTGGTGAGCGCAGCCAGTTCGTCGAGCCGGTCAATCCCTCGGTAGGGATCCTGCTGGATGGCATTGATCTGAGCGGCGCTGGCGGCGCATTGACGCTATTTGATGTACGTCAGGTGGAAGTCCTGCGCGGGCCACAAGGCACGCTGATGGGCGCCAACGCACTGGCCGGGCTGATCGCTGTGCAAAGCAATGGCACTGATTCGGACGCGCGCGACCTCTCAGTGGGCATAGAAAATAAGGGCGGCTATCGCCTCGGTGCTCGATGGGGTGAAATTCTGACCGACAGCATGAGCGGCCGCATTTCGGTGCAGCAGTACGAGAGTGATGGGTATGTCGATAATGACTACCTAAATCGTAGCGACACCAATTCTCGGGAAGAGCTGACCGCGCGGGGCACCCTCACCTGGGCGCGCGACACACACACCCTAGAGGCCGCGGCCTACTACACACGCGTTGACAATGGCTATGACGCGTTCTCACTCGACAACACCCGCGCCACTCTCTCTGATCAACCCGGAGAAGACGATCTGACCCTCAAAGCCGCGCGCCTGAACTGGCAGAGCATGCTGCTGGGTTTGGACAGCTCGCTGCAACTGAGCCATGCCAGCACCGATACGGCGTATAGCTATGATGAAGATTGGAGCTATGTCGGGATTGCACCGGGTTGGGAGTACAGCTCCTACGACGAATATCTGCGCGACCGTTCAATGCACAGCCTTGAGTGGCGGCTACAGGCGCCGGAGGCCGATGGCACAGAATGGGTGATCGGAACCTATTTACGCGACGAATCGGAAGACCTGAGCAGACGCTATACCTATTTGCCAACGCCCTTCTCCAGTGAAATTGACACCCAAACGCTCGCCGTCTTCGGGCAGGTCAATCGTACCTTCAGCGAGCGGCTGTCCGGCTTTATGGGCGCGCGCTTGGAGCAACGAGACAGCCAATATCACGACAGCGCGGGCGTCGCAAAAGACTTTGACCACAACTATTGGACCGGTCGCCTCGGGCTGAGCTGGCAGTACCACAGCGACGCCCAGCTTTACGCAACATTGGCTCGCGGCGCGAGAGCGGGTGGTGCCAATGCAGGGTTGCTCGCCAGCATCGAAGCCTTAGCGGAGCAAAATCAGAACAGCGTCGCCGCGCTAGGGGTCTTTGACGAGGAAACGCTGCTCAGCCTCGAGCTCGGTTGGCAGCTTGACTCGACACAGTTCGGTCTGCGCTCTCGTTTGGCGCTTTTCACCATGGATCGGGATGACCAGCAGGCCAAGGGCTCTTTGGTGATTCCCCGGGCAGATGGCAGTACCGCCTTTATCGACTACACCGACAACGCCGCGGCCAGTGAACACCGCGGGCTCGAATGGGAGCTGCAGTGGCGGCCGACCCGGCGGGTGGCGGCAGAGCTGACCCTCGGCCTACTCGATGCGCAGTTTGATCGCTACATCACGGCGACCGGAGCCGACCTTTCGGGACGCGACCAGCCGCAAGCGCCGGATTGGCAGTACTCCGTAGGGTTTACCTGGCAGGCTTCAGCGCTAGCCTCGCTGCAACTCGAAGTCGCGGGTAGTGACAGCTATTTTTTCTCCGACCGCCACGACGTTAGGGCGCCGGAAACCCATCAGCTCAATGCCAGCCTATCGGGTCAGTGGCAGCGATGGCACTGGACCCTCTGGGGCCGCAATCTCACCGACGAGACGACCTTCGTCAGGGGCTTCGGCACCTTTGGCAATGACCCGCGGAAAGAGTATGCGCTGGAGCCCTACCGCCAATATGGAGAACCCCGTATGGTGGGTCTGTCGCTGTGCTTTGACCTGACGGAGGGCCGGTAATGAAAATGACTGCGGAGCTGAGCGTCTATCCACTGCGCGAGGATTTTAAAACAGCAGTACAGGGCTTTATCGATGAGTTGCTGAAAGGACGGGATGTGGTCGCAGTTACCAACTCGATGAGCACGCAAATCAGTGGCGAGGATGAAGCCGTGTTCAGCGCCATCCAGCAGGCCTTGCGCGCCAGCTACGCCCAGTTTGGTCGCCAGGTACTGGTCGCCAAATTCATTCCGGAGCACTTTGCGGATATCGGCCCGGAGGGCTGAGGTGGGCGTTTTGGAGATCTGCGCCGTCGTGCTGGCACTGATCTACGTCATACTGGCTATCTTTCAGCGCCGCCTTTGCTGGATTGCGGCCATCGCCAGCGCCCTACTGTACATCATGATTTTTTGGCAGGTGCAGTTGTATCTGGAGGCGGCACTACAGGTGTTTTACATCGCCATGGCAGTTTATGGGTGGTTTGCCTGGCAACAAAAAATTGATCAATCTCAAACCGCAATCCGCACCTGGTCGCCGAAGCAACACACGGTGGCCTGCAGTACGCTTGTCTTCCTCAGTGTGCTGATCGGCGGCGCCATGGACCGATGGACCGATGCCGCTTCGCCCTTTGTCGACGCCGCCACTACCGTGTCTGCACTGCTTGCCACCTGGATGGTGGCGCGCAAGCTACTGGAGAACTGGCTGTATTGGATCGCGATCGATCTGGCGTCGATTGGCTTATATCTGTCACGGGATCTCTCTCTGACAGCAACACTGTTTGCGGGATACGTGCTGCTGGCAGCCTGGGGCTATCGGACTTGGCGTGCACAATGGCAAATGCAGACGTCCTGAGGTACTGCCTCGACCGGTGGCAGGACTGGCAACTGGCAAAACCACTCACTTGCCCTCCGGAACTGGGGGCTCTGTTGGCGCGAGGTAGTGGCCACAGCGTTTACAATATTCTCGGCACACCCCAACTCATCGGCCGGGTAAGACAGCAATCCACCCGCCTGACTGATGAGGCGTTCTCGCAGGAACTCACCGTTTGGTCTCTGGCAGCACAAAGCGGCTTGGCACCCTGCATCGTTTACGCTGATGAAAATGAACAGGCCGTGATCTGCGAGCGCGCGGACACCGCGGCACAGCCAGCTTCGGGTGAGGCCCTAGGCTCGCTCTGTCGCCGGATCCATGCGCTGCCAGACGTCAGTCACCAGCTAGCACTTGCGTCAGATATTGAGCACTACCTGAAGCAGCTGCCCGCTCAGCTTGCAGACCCGTGGCGCGCCGCCATGGAAACCGGTGACGCTGAAATAGCGCTGGCGAAGCTGGCGGCGGACACCCTCTACCTCTGTCACAACGATCTGACCCCCGGTAATCTGATGACTCACAGCGATCATTTGATCGCGATTGACTGGGAGTACGCAGCGATGGGGAGCCGTTACTTTGATGTCGCCATTGCTTGCGAAGCACTGCCCGATAGTGAGCGAGTCATCATGATGAACGAAGTATTTGGCGACGCGCTGGACGACGAGCTGGTAATGGCAGGCAAACAGATCGCGGCGCTGGTGACAGCGTTGTGGCAGTGTTGTTTTGCTATTGATGAAGCGCCCTCGCCTGCCGAATGGCTTGGGTCGAGCCAGTCCTGATGAGCGAGCGGTGGCATGTTCTCGGCGTCGGCGCGATCGGCGGATTGTTTGCCTGCCGACTGCAGTCAGGCGACGCGGATGTCACACTGTTGACCAAAAAGGGTGAGCAGCCATCGCGGGAACTGATACTGAATAGCGGACAGGAGCAGCGCTTTCAGTTCCCCCAGCAGAACCTCGCAATTGGGCAGGAACCCATCGAATACTTGCTGGTCTGCACTAAAGCGTGGGCAGTCAAGTCGGCGATCGAAGCGATAGCACCTCGACTGTCTGCGACCAGCGTCGTGGTATTGCTCTGCAACGGCATGGGCCTCGCAGAAGCTGTCGCCCCCCTGATTGGCGAAGCGCAGTTGGTAGTGGGGTCCACCACGTCCGGATGCCGGCGCTCAAAGCAAGGTGAGCTGATCGTGTCCGGTGAAGGTCGCACCCAACTCGGCTCACTGGACGAGGGCTCGTCGCCAACATGGTTGTCGCCTTGGCGCCGGGGCGTGCCCGATTTTGAGTGGGAAACCGATATTCGCTCGGTACTGCTCGCCAAGGTCGCACTCAATGCCGTGATCAATCCACTGACTGCACTTCATGGCGTCACCAACGGCGAGTTACTGCAGCCGCACTTGCAGGCGATCACCGAGAACGTGATTGAGGAGGTGCAGAGCGTGCTCGTTAGTGCCGATGCCACAGAGATCGCTTCAGCGCTCCCGGCTCAGGTGCGCGCCGTTTGCGACAGCACCGCCGCCAATCACTCATCCATGCGCGTGGATCTCGAGGGCGGCACACAGACAGAGATTGATGCGATCGTCGGCTGGTTACTGTCGAGTTTGACTCCGCATCCGCCGGCAACACCGGTACTCAGCGAGCTGTATGAGGCGGTGAAAGAACGGGATGTGAAACTACTGCGCGCTTAGAGTAGCGCGAGCACTGAAGCCACGACCACCCAGACACCGGTCGCTCGGTTCATCGCCTTTTGCGCAGTTTCTACCGCCGTCACAACGCCCTGTGGTTCATCCAATTCCTGGTCATCAAGGCGCCAAGCGCGGGTGACACCCTGCGCCAAAAGGGTTTCAGCAGTCACCCCAGTGTCGAGTACCTCCCGGGCTAACAGGCCCTTTGATCGCTCGAAGTCACCCAGCACACAGAAAGTGAGCAGTAAGAGCCGAGATGGTAACCAGTCCAACAAACGCTGGGTCGCGTCAAAGCGCCCCTCGCTTTCAGCATTGGCCAAGACCACCAGCCGGTAAGCCGCCGCGCCGAAGGGCCCCAGCAACCAGAAGTACAGCACGGGGGGAAACCATCTCGCGAAACCGCGATAGGCGAAGTCACGCAACGCGCGCTGCCCGCGTGCCTCCCCCGGTTCTCGGTCAGCGGAAGATTCACTCAGCAGCATAGCGGCTCCTTCCTCGTCGCCGACGCGGGCACGGGCCAGAAAGCGCTGCAGCTCGGTGGGGTAATCCCCCCTGCCCAGCGAAAAATATAGTAACGCCGTCCCCACTAGCGCCTCAGCGAGGCCACCCAGAAAGGCTTCCAGAACCCACAACACCGTCACACCCGCCAGCAACGGCGCGCCAACACGTAAAACCAACGAGGGCCAGAGATCGAGTTCAATCGCATCGACGCGACGGCTAAGCGCGTGAAACCACCGGTCACCGTGCAAGGGCCCACCGGCACCCAACAGCGCGAACAGGCCTACCGCAACGATGAATATGAGGTACGACACGCCCGTATGCCTCCTTACTGCTGTGACTGACTGGCAACAACGCGGGACCAGTCAAATGCCGGTCCAGGATCGGTCTTACGACCGGGCGCAATGTCGCTATGGCCAACGATAGCATCGTGCCGAATATCGGGGTATTGCTTTGTCAGGGCCGCCAACAACTGATTCAAGGCGTCGTACTGAGCATCGGAGTAAGCTTCGTCATCACTGCCTTCGAGTTCGATACCGATACTGAAGTCATTGCATTGCTCGCGCCCCTGCCAGCAGGAGACACCCGCGTGCCAAGCCCGCGCATCCGTTGAGACAAACTGCACGACCTCACCCGCGCGCCGAACCAGAAAGTGAGCTGACACCTCGAGCCCGGATATTTCAGCAAAATAGGGATGCGCGTCAGCGTCGAGCGTATTGGTAAACAGCGCCTCAATCTCCTGACCACCGTACTCGCCCGGCGGCAGAGAGATGCCGTGTATGACGATCAGCTCGGTCACCGCGCCCTCTGGCCGGGGGTTACAATTAGGAGACGGCACGCGGCGAGCAGCTGCGAGCCAGCCCTCGGTGATCTTCCATTGGTCAGCGGTAGTCGTCACAAGGTAATCTTATCGCAGACTCGGAAGAGCGAGCGCCAGGTGCTCATATCGATAATCAATGCCGTTGGAACCACAGCCAGCCATGATCGCCGCTGAATACATTACCAAAGTCGTCACACAGGCGCTCGCAGAGGATATCGCGAGCGGTGATATCACCGCGGAGCTTATCGGCGCTGATGTGCAGGTCAGCGGCCGCATCGTGACCCGCGAAGACGGCATCCTGTGCGGGACCGCCTTCGCGCTGGAAGCCTTTCAACAGATTGACCCCAGTTGCCATATAGAATGGGGTGCCCAAGATGGCGATGCGATCGCGGCTGACAGCGTCGTTTGCACCCTGAGCGGTCCCGCCCGGGCCTTGCTGACTGGGGAACGCACTTCACTCAATTTCTTGCAGCTACTATCGGGCACCGCGTCGACCGCGGGTCAATATGCGGCACGCGTCGCACACACCGGGGTCAAGCTGCTGGATACCCGCAAGACCGTGCCCGGGCTCAGACTCGCACAGAAATACGCCGTAACCTGTGGGGGGTGTTACAACCACCGCATCGGCTTGTTTGATGCGTTCCTGATTAAAGAGAACCATATCTCGGCCGCGGGCGGTATTGCCGAGGCCGTCGCCGCAGCGAGAGACGTCGCGCCTGATAAACCGGTGGAAGTCGAGGTGGAGAACGAAGCGGAATTAGAGCAAGCGCTCACGGCGGGTGCGGACCGCATCATGCTCGATAACTTTACGCTGGAAGCACTCCGCGATGCCGTGTCACACACTGCGGGCGGCGCTGAGCTTGAGGCGTCGGGCAATGTCACCGACGAGACGCTGGTGGCCATCGCCGAGACCGGCGTCGACTTCATCTCAATCGGTGCCCTCACCAAACATGTCAGGGCATTGGATCTGTCGATGCGGATCGACTGAACGCTAGCTATGGATGGGTTCGCTACTGAGTAATACGCCGTTGCGATCGGCGTAGAGCCAGTCACCCGGCACCACCGGCACCTCACGCAACATCAGCGGAATATCCCGGTCGCCAGCCCCCTGCTTATCCGTTTTAACAGGGCATACGCCGAGCGCCTGCACACCGATATCGATCGCATCGATGACCTCGACATCGCGAATCGCGCCGACCACCACGACCCCCGCCCAACCATTATCCGACGCCAGCTGAGCAAGACGGTCACCCAGCAACGATCGATGCAGGGCACCCTGCCCGTCCACCAGCAGCACCCGGCCTTCACCCGGCTCAGCGACGGCCTCAGCCACCCGCGAGTTGTCGGCGTGGCAGGCTACTGTGGAGACAGGGCCGGCAAAGCGTTCGCGAGTGCCAAACGCGCGAAACTGAAAGCCCAGATGCTGGGCCGCAGGATGGGCATCCGATAAATCGGGCGTCGTGAACGCGACCACCGATTCAGAACCAGTCATAGGAGAACGCAGACAGACTCTCACCCGGTGCATCAATGGCACCCGCATGGGCGCGCGCACGGGGTAACAGGCGTTCCATGTAGAACTGCGCGGTATTCACTTTGCGGTCACAGAACACCACCCGCTCGCCACTGGCGGACAAATTCGCCTCCACCACCGCACCACGCGCCAGCTGCCAGCCGCCGAACAGGTAACCGGTTTGCATCATGTAATCAAAGGAGCCACCCAATGCGGTAAAGCGGTCATCGCCCAATGTGGCGAGCAGCCGTTGCGTCGTCTCCACATGGTCAGCCAGAGATTCCGCAAGACGCGCCCCGATAGTGTGGAGCTGCGCGTCACTGTGACCTTGCAGCGTGGCGGCGACCTCACGAATCTCGGCCTGCATGGCCTCCATGGTGGCGCCACCATCGCGACCAAGCTTGCGATTCAGCAAGTCTGCGGCCTGAATGCCATTGGTGCCCTCGTAGATCGGTGTAATGCGCACGTCGCGTAAATACTGAGCCGCACCGGTTTCCTCGACGTAGCCCATGCCGCCGTGCACCTGAACACCCAGAGAAGTCACCTCCATCCCCAGTTCGGTGAGCCAGCCCTTGATCACCGGGATCATCAGGTCAATACGGCGCTGACTCGCCTCGCGGGTCTCCTCGGGACCGGCGTGGGCAAGGTCCATGGTCACCGCCTCAGAATATGCCAGCGCACGCATGGCTTCATTCAGCGCGCGCATGGTCAGGAGCATGCGCTTCACATCGGCGTGTTCGATAATCGGCACCCCGCCCTGAACCCGCTCCCGGGCGTAGGCCACTGCCTTTTGGTAAGCGCCCTCGGAGGCGCCGAGACCCTGCAGGCCCACCTTAAGGCGCGCCTCGTTCATCATGGTGAACATGCAGGCCAGCCCCTGATTCTCCTCACCGACCAGGTAACCAATTGCACCGCCGTTGTCGCCGTAGGCCATGACACAGGTGGGACTTCCGTGGATACCCAACTTGTGCTCAACGGAGACCGGGTAGGCGTCGTTCCGCTCGCCCAGTGAGCCGTCCTCATTCACCATGAACTTGGGTACCAGAAACAGCGATATGCCGCGGCTGCCTTCGGGCGCATCGGGCAGACGCGCCAAGACGAGATGGATGATGTTGTCGGTAGCGTCGTGGTCACCCCAGGTAATGTAAATCTTTTGACCATAAATGCGGTAGTGATCACCCTCGCGCTCGGCGCGGGTCTTCATGGGACCCAGATCGGATCCGGCTCCAGATTCCGTGAGGTTCATGGTGCCAGACCACTCGCCCGAGTAGATTTTTTCGAGGTAGGTGGATTGCAGCGCCTCATTCGCGTGGGCAGAAATTGCCAGCGCAGCGCCGGCGCTCAGGAAAGGCTCGAGCGCAAACGCCATGTCGGCACTGTTCCACATCTCGCAGGCAGCGGTCCCAAACAGCTCAGGCAGGCCCTGCCCACCCTGGTCTTGCGGCGCCGAGATACCTACCCAGCCGCCGGCGCCCAGTTGCTGAATCGCGTCACCGTAGCCCGGTGGAATCGTGACCACGCTGTCACTGCAGCGCGCTGGATGGGCATCACCGACCCGCCGCAGCGGCGAGACCACATCGGACGCAAATTTGGCGGCCTCATCGAGGAGCGCAGTGGTCAAGTCATTGCCCAAACCCAAATCAGCGTAATGCGGGAGCTCGCCCAACACAGTACCGACGTCGAGCACGTCGTCGATCAGAAACTGCATGTCATCCGTGGGGGCCGTATACATCGTGTCTTCCTCATTAGGCACTCGCATCGGAGCGCGTGTTCGATTGCACTATCCAACTAAAGTGCCGCACATTTTTGCCACGCCAGAGCCATACGGCAAAAATATGGCCAAAGAGTTATAATTCATCGCATGAATAAAGGCGGGCACGCCTACCGCGTATTATATGAAAAACCTCAATCAAATTGATCTCAATCTGCTGGTTTATCTGGAAGTGTTGCTGCGCGAGCGCAATGTGACCCAGGCCGCAAACCAACTGGGACTGTCGCAGCCTGCTATGAGTAACGGGCTTCGAAGACTGCGCGCGCTCTTTGACGACCCGCTCCTAGTGCGCACCTCCGAGGGCATGACTCCCACTGAACGCGCTTTGGAGCTTGAACCGCTGGTTAAGGAAATTCTTTTAGGCGTCGATCGCGCCATGCAGCCCGCCACTGAGTTCGAGCCGGGCGAGGCGCAGATGGTGGTGCGCATTATGGCCAGCGACTATGCCGAGTCCACACTCTTTCCCGCAGTGCTCACACAACTCCGCGAACACGCCCCCGGTATCACCCTCGACATCATGAACCCCTCGGATGTGAGCTTTCTGGATGTGGAGCGCGGCAAGGTCGACCTGGTCATCAACCGCTTTGACCAGATGCCGCAATCCTTTCATCAGATCACGCTCTGGGAGGACAGCTTCTCCTGTCTGATGAGTGCCGACAATCCGATCCTTGAGGACTTCTCGCTCAAAAGCTACCTGAGCGCTGATCACATCTGGGTGAGCAAAACCGGCATGGGGGTTGGCGTGGGCGTAGACCCCGGTGACGTGCAGCGACTCGGTTGGGTCGATGCCGCGCTCGCAGAGCAAGGCGAAAAGCGGCAGATACGCGTTTTTACCCGACATTATCAGGCAGCGATGACTTTGGCTGAGCAGAACGACCTGATAGTGACGTTGCCGACGCGCGCAACACACCTCAAGCAGGATCACCCACGTGTGGTCATTCGGGAAGCGCCTTTTGTCATCCCGCCGCTGGAACTCAAAATGGCTTGGAGCCCCCTGCTCCATAACAATGCGCC
>Ga0163109_10004470_pt1 | contig 10619 bp, 6 predicted proteins | sample CRUFie1St13metaG_FD_108704 | JGI IMG/M metagenome (GOLD analysis project Ga0163109, IMG submission 108704) | Marine microbial communities from the Costa Rica Dome - CRUD Field 142mm St13 metaG | ecosystem: Environmental > Aquatic > Marine > Oceanic > Photic zone | place: Costa Rica: the Eastern... | reverse complement strand
TTTGGCATGGTGACGGGATACGATTTCCGGCTTTTCGCAGACCAACCACTGTCCGCCGATGGGAAAACCTCCGTAACCGTGAATTTCCCGAACCCCCGCTTTCTGCAAAAGAGGAAGGGATCCACCTCCCGCACCGACGAAAACGAATTTGCTACGCCGTCTTATTCCAACGTTCTTCTTCAAGTCACGAATGCTCACTTCCCAACAATCTCCTTTTTTGCGTAGGCCGGTGACCCGGTGCCGGAGATGAGCGGCGCATCCGGGCTGTTTTCCCAACCACTCGATCAGCTTTCTCGACAGGACGCCGAAATTGACGTCCGTACCCGATTCCATGTAAGTGGCGGCAACCGGTTGATCCTCCCGTCCCTCTACCAAAAGAGGTGCCCATTCTCGAATTTTTTCCCGGTCCTCCGAATATTGCATGGAAGAGAAGAAGGGGTGCCGGCTCATTCCCCGGAAGCGTGATTTGAGAAAGTCAACCTGCTCCTGTCCGTATACGAAACTTAAGTGGGGGACGGAAGTGATGAATTCCTCCGGTCGGTCAATCATCCCGCTTTTCAATGCATAGGCCCAAAATTGCTTGGTCTGCTCGAACTCCTCGAAAATCTCAATGGCTTTGTCCACCTTGACTTCGCCATCCCGCCCCCGATCCGGAGTGTAACTCACTTCGCAAATCCCCGCATGACCGGTTCCCGCATTGTTCCAACCGTTGGAACTCTCCTGAGCGTATTCTTCGCTCACCTCGAACAACTCGATCCTCAAGCTCGGGTCCAAGCATTTGAGAAGAGCCCCCAAATTCGCGGACATCACTCCGCTCCCAATAAGCAGAACGTCGGTTTCTTCCTTCATTGAACCACCTCCGCTTCACGGGCATTCGCAAATCGAATGATAGGGGAGATGAAGTTTGGAATTCGCACCCGCACATGCCTAGTTCATTCCATCCCGCCTTTGCAAGGACAAGGTTTCGAGTTTTGGACGATTTCGTTTGACGGAAATGAAGCTTCCCAAAATAGAATGAGAAATCTCCCGCCTTCCTCCCATCCAAGCGTAAAGATTTAAAATCAGTGAAAGGACTCCAAACCATGACCTCAAAGGATAAGAAAATCAGTTTCGTGGGCGTTGGCCGAATGGGAGCCAACATGGCGCGCAACCTCAGGGACAGAGGATATGACCTCGGATGCGTCTACGACTCGAACACGGAAATCGCCGCGGAACTTGCCCGGGAACTTGAATGCTCACATGCCCAAAGCCTCAGCGAACTCACCGAAAAATCCGATATCGTTCTCACCGTGGTGACCGACGACGCTGCGATGGATGCGATTTTCTTTGACCCCGGGGACAACCTTTTCAAAGGGGCGAAGAACACCCTTTTCATCAATTGCGCAACCCTTTCGCCCATGGTACATCTCAAATTGGAGGCGGCCGCCGAAGAAATCGGATGCCACACCCTCGAAGGGTGCATGGCCTCAAGCATCACTCAGGCCCGAGATGGCACGCTTTACCTTATGATTGGAGGGAAACGAGAAGTGTTCGAAAACGCCAAGGATCTGCTCGAAGACCTGAGTGTGAGCCTTCGCTTCGTGGGAGAGGCAGGCAAAGCCGCTCAAGTCAAGGCCTTGGTCAACATGGTGATGAACGTGAACACCGCCGCCTTGGCCGAGGGACTGGGGATCGGGGAGGCCCTTGGGCTCGATCTGAAGATGCTTTGCGAAGTCTTTTCCCAAACGGGCGCGAATTCCCGAGTCTTGGAAACGGATTCGGAGGACATGATCGAACGGGATCACGAATGTTACTTTTCCGCGGAACACGCCGCCAAGGATTCGGCCATCGCCCTCGCCTTGGCCAAGGAAGCGGGAATCCAAACCCCCCTAGCCGAAGCGACCTTGGCCCAATACCGGAGAATGATGAAGCAAGGACTCGGTGATTTGGACAAGTCCGGGGTCGCCGAACTCACCTTTCGGGGGCGGAACAACTGAGACCGGCGACCTAATTGGTACCGAACATCCGGTCTCCCGCATCGCCGAGGCCGGGAACGATGTAACCGCGTTCGTTCAGCTTCTCATCCAAGGCGGCGGTGAAAATGGGGACGTCGGGGTGAGCTTCCTTCATTCTTTCGACCCCTTCGGGAGCCGCCAGAAGGCAGAGCATTCTCAGGTCATTGGCCCCCTCCCGCTTCAACCGTTCGATCGCCGCAACCGAGGAATTTCCCGTAGCCAACATGGGGTCGACCGCAATCACCAGACGCTGATCCAGTTGGGGGGGCACCTTGAGGTAATACTCGACCGGTTCCAGCGTTTCCTCGTCCCGGTAAAGACCGACGAAACCGACTCGGGCCGCCGGAATGACCTCAAGAAGGCCATCGAGCAACCCGTTGCCTGCCCGAAGAATCGAGACCAAAGCCAGTTTCTTGCCGTCGATCACGGGGGCTTGCATCCGGCAGAGGGGAGTGTCGAGACTGATTGTCGTAAGGGGCAGGTCTCGAGTGACCTCATAGGCCAAAAGCATGGAAGTTTCCCAAAGCAGTTGACGGAAAGTTGCGCTCGGAGTTTCCTTGCGTCGCATCAGGCTCAACTTGTGCTGAACCAAGGGGTGATCGATAATCGTTAGGTGCTTGCTCATTCGATGGATGGTAGGGTTTGAAGTATGAGAGCCTGGGGTTCGCTCGGATTTTCGGAAAAAACGAAGGCATCATCCAGAAGAGATGAAACCCGCCTGGCCGAGGCATCATCAACCGCACCGACACGCAAAAGCGGATCTCCCGCCTGAATCTCGGTTCCCAGACGAGCGATTCGGTCGAGGCCAACGGAGTGGTCGAGCGAGTCATTCGCCCTTTTTCGCCCTCCTCCCAGTTCGATCACGGCCTCGCCCAAAATCCGGCCGTTCATGCCCGCGAGAAAGCCGGAGGATTTCGCAGGGTACTCGAAAACGACCTTGGGTTTGGGCAAATGTTTTTCCGGTCGCTCGACGAAATCGGAAGGACCTCCAAGCTCCGCAATCATTTTTCCGAATTTCTCCGCCGCACGACCTGACTTGAGGGAGTCCAAAAGCCTTTCCTCCGCCAAACTTTCGCTTTCCGCCAGACCGGATGCAACCATAAGCTTCGATCCGAGGGCTAGGCAGACTTCCAAAAGCCGCTCTTCTCCCGGTTCGTTACGCAAGACCCTGAGAGCGGACTCGACTTCCAAGGCATTGCCTGCGGAAGTGGCCAGCGGTTCGTTCATATCTGTCAGCAGGGCGATCGTCGGGCACCCGGCGCCATTGGCCACTCGCACCAACGACTCGGCCAAAGCCCGGGCCTCTTCGGTTTTGCTGAGAAAAGCTCCCGTGCCCACTTTGACGTCAAGAACCAAGGCCTCCAAGCCCGCTGCCAGTTTCTTGGACAAGATGGAAGATGTGATCAGATCCACACTCTCCACGGTTCCCGTGAGATCTCGAATGGCGTACAGGCGTTTGTCGGCCGGCGCAATGCCCTCCGCGGCTCCGACGATGGCGCAACCCACCTCCCCCACGACTTTTTGAAACAGTTCGGGGGAAACTTCGGTTTGGTATCCCGGTATGGCCTCCAACTTGTCCAAGGTGCCACCGGTGTGACCCAATCCTCGACCGGAGACCATGGGGACAAACCCTCCGCAGACGGCAAGCGCCGGAGCCAGAACCAACGAAGCGTTATCGCCGACCCCTCCCGTGGAATGCTTGTCGATCACGGGCCCGGGCAAAGCCCAGGAACGAACTTGACCGGAATCGCGCATCGCAAGCGTAAGCTCGATTCGTTCAGGTTCCGACAACCCATTTACGCAAACCGCCATGGCAAAGGCCGCGGCTTGGGCATCACTGACCGTTCCGTCCGCCAAACCGTTGGCGAAGTTGCGGATCTCCGCGGCATCAAGGAGGGATCCTTCCCTTACCTTGGCAAGAATTCCGGTGATGCTCATGCTCTAGGGCAAATGTTCGCCGGAAAAGGAATCGGGGAGCAATTGCCCTAGGGTCCGTCTTTCCCGTTCACCCTCCACTCCGGCAAGTACGACCAGGGTTTCCGGGGAAGAGAACTCGGCGAGTTTCTGCCGGCAGCCTCCGCAGGGAGCCACCGTCTCCGAGGAATTCGCAACCACCCAGATTTCATCGATCCCGGTTTCTCCGGCCGCCACCATCGCGGCGATCGCTCCGGCTTCGGCGCAGGTACCCTGAGGGTAAGCCGCATTCTCCACGTTGCAACCCACGAACTCTTTCCCACTCTTCGTGCGCAAAGCGGCCCCCACCTTGAAATTCGAATAGGGAGCATGAGCGTTTTGACGAACGGAAAGGGCTTTTTCGAAAAGGGTCATACTAAGTGATAAACGCGATTGATGGTATCTTGGAAGGATGCCGGACAAAGAGCAAGGCAGGAGAACGTGAAAACTCGACCCTTGCCAGAAATCCGAAATCGTTGGAGAATTCCATTTCGCCCAAGATCTTACCAACGTGAATAACCTCGTGCAAGAAATACCCAGGAACCCAGGAATCGAGCTCGACCTCGACTGGGCCACATCGGTGCAAGCCAACACTTCGGCAATTGAAAGAAGGTGCAAGGCCCTGCCCGGTCGCAGATCGATCAAAAAAGCCAACCAGGCCGCTTGGTTGCTCAAGGCCATTACCTGCATCGATCTGACCACCCTTTCCGGAGACGACACCGAGAACCGGGTTCGGAGGCTTTGTCGAAAGGGTCGCTTCCCCGTGCGGGGAGATCTTCTTGAGCAACTGGGCATCGATCCTGGAAGCATCACGACCGGCGCCATTTGCGTTTACCATGAGATGGTCGGTGCCGCGGTTCGGGCACTCGAGGGGTCGGGCATCCCGGTGGCAGCAGTCTCCACGGGATTCCCCGCCGGACTCTCCCCCTATTCCCTGCGCCTTGCGGAGATCTCGGAATCCGTGGACGCAGGAGCCGAGGAAATTGACATCGTAATTTCCAGAAGACACGTTCTCACGCAGAATTGGCAGGCCCTTTACGATGAGATGAAAGCCTTTCGCGAGGCCTGTGGAGAAGCTCACGTCAAAGCGATTCTCGCGACCGGAGAGCTGGGTACCTTGCGCAACGTCGCGCGAGCCTCCCTGATCTGCATGATGGCCGGAGCCGATTTCATCAAGACCTCCACCGGCAAGGAAAGCGTCAACGCGACGCTGCCCGTCAGCCTCACCATGGTCCGGCAAATAAGAGACTTCTTCGACCGCACCGGCTTTCGCGTCGGCTACAAACCCGCCGGTGGAATCTCCAAAGCCAAGGATGCCCTCACTTACCTTGCTCTGATGAAAGAGGAATTGGGAGACCGTTGGCTACAACCCGATCTCTTCCGCTTCGGAGCCTCCAGTCTGCTTGGAGACATCGAACGCCAACTCGAACATTTCGTGACCGGTCACTACTCGGCCGCCCACCGCCACGCCATGGGATAAGGAACTATGAAAGTTAAGGAAATTTTGGAAACGATGGATTACGGAAAGGCTCCGGAAAGCCCTGATCAAGCCTTGGCTTGGATCGCCAAGCATGAGGGCAAGATGAGTATGTACCTAAACGGCGAATCTCATCAGCCCTCAGGCTGCGAATTCTTTGAAAGCCGAAATCCCTCCAACGGTCGGACCTTGGCGCAAATTCCTCAAGCCACGCAGGAAGACGTTGATCTGGCGGTGAAGTCCGCCCGCGATGCTCAAACCGCTTGGGAGAATTTGGGTGGAGCCGGCCGCGCCAAGCATCTCTACGCCTTGGCCCGTCTGGTGCAGAAGCATTCGAGGCTTTTCGCCGTCCTCGAATCCATGGACAACGGCAAACCGATCCGTGAAAGTCGAGATATCGACGTACCCCTGGTTGCCCGCCATTTTTACTACCATGCGGGAGCGGCTCAGTTGATGGACAAGGAAATGGCCGATCATCGGGCAATTGGCGTGGCCGGTCAGGTGATTCCCTGGAATTTCCCACTCCTGATGCTTGCCTGGAAAATCGCCCCCGCTCTCGCCATGGGAAATACGGTGGTGCTCAAGCCTGCCGAATACACTTCGCTCACCGCTTTGTTGTTTGGAGAAATATGTCGCGAAGCGGGTCTTCCCAAGGGCGTGGTCAACCTCATCACCGGAGATGGACGTGTCGGTGAGATGCTGGTCACTCATCAAGGAATCGACAAGGTCGCTTTCACCGGATCCACCACAGTGGGAAGAAGAATTCGGGAAGCCATCGCGGGGCAGGGCAAGGAACTCACTCTGGAACTTGGAGGAAAATCGCCTTATCTGGTTTTCGATGACGCCGATTTGGACAGTGCGGTCGAGGGATTGGTGGACGCCATCTGGTTCAACCAGGGACAAGTCTGTTGCGCCGGATCCCGTCTCTTCGTTCAGGAGGGAGTGGCGGAGGTCTTTCACAAAAAACTCAAAGACCGCATGGATAAGCTCCGGGTGGGTGATCCTTTGGACAAGTCCATCGACTTGGGAGCGATCGTCGACCCCAAGCAACTCCAATCCATAACCAACTTGGTCGAAGATGGCCTCAAGGAAGGGGGGACGGTCCACGTCGGAGCCTGCGAACTTCCCGAACTGGGATGCTTTTATCCCCCTACCCTCATCACCGAAGTCGATCCTGCCTGTCGATTGATGCAGGAAGAGATCTTCGGACCCGTTTTGGTTGGCACGACCTTCCGAACGCCCGAGGAGGCGGTGGCTTTGGCCAACAATACCCGCTATGGATTGGCCGCTTCGATTTGGACCGAAAACGTCAACCTTGCCCTTGATCTGGCCCCCCAGATCGTTTGCGGAGTAGCGTGGATCAATTCGACCAACCAATTCGATGCCTCCGCCGGTTTTGGCGGGAGAAGAGAAAGCGGTTTCGGACGGGAGGGCGGATGGGAGGGTCTGCGCGCTTATGCCCGACCGCGTCACTCGTCCGAAGAGACCCTCGCAACCATCGAACCCAAGACCGGTTCCCCGGATCCGGCGGCTTCCGAGATTGACCGAACTCCCAAACTGTTCATCGGAGGCAAACAGGCCCGTCCCGACAGCGGATATTCCTATCCGGTCTTTTCCGCTCAAGGCAAGGAACTCGGGCTGGTCGGTCATGGAAACCGCAAGGATATACGCAATGCGGTGGAAGCGGCTAATTCCGCGAGAGCTTGGGCGAAATCCACCGCCCACCTGAGGGCTCAAATTCTCTATTACCTGGGAGAGAACTTGGCGGTGCGGTCCGAGGAATTTGCAAAACGCATCGCATCCATGACCGGGGATGACCTGGCTTCCGCCAATCGAGAGGTCGAGCTTTCCATCGATCGGCTCTTCACCTATGCGGCTTGGGCGGACAAGTTCGATGGAGCGGTGCACGGCGCCCCGTTGAGGGGAGTCGCCCTTGCGATGAACGAACCGGTCGGAGTGATCGGAATGATCTGTCCGGACGAAAATCCGTTGCTTGGCATGGTTTCTCTTCTGGCCCCCGCTCTCGCCATGGGTAACGTCGTCGTAGCCATTCCATCCGAACCTTTTCCACTTTCAGCCACCGATTTGTATCAGGTTTTCGAAACCTCCGATCTCCCCTCAGGAGTGGTCAATCTGATCACCGCCAAACACGCTGAGGTGGCGGAGACACTTGCCGGTCACATGGATCTGGATGCGGTTTGGTATTTTGGGTCTTCGGGCCAGTCCGAAATCATTGAAAAAGCCTCCGCAACCAACCTCAAACGCACTTGGGTCAACCACGGTTTCGCCCGGGATTGGCTGGATTCCATGAAAGGTGAAGGGAAGGAATTCCTCCATCAGGCGACCGAGGTGAAGAACGTTTGGATTCCCTACGGAGAATAGTTCATACCATCGGCGGATGAAATTTTTTCAGGTTTTTTTCTAAGAAATCTCCGATCGGTTCGTCCTACTCTTCACTTCCGCAAGCCTTTTTCCTGATTAATCCGCAAACATCAATGCAATGAAATTGAAAACCCTCCTCCGCCTCCTCCCTCTTACGCTTGGATTCACTGAAGCGACTTTGGCAAACTCCATCGGATATATCGAGGATTTCGCTCTTTCTCCCGATCGATCCGAGACCCTCCGGGATTTGATCCCCGGTACCAGGGACTTCTACTACTATCATGCTCTCCACGCCCAAAACCGAGGCTCCCATCTCGACGTCGAACGGATGCTCTCCGCATGGACAAAGCGCTACGGGGAAACCTCGAGAGTCCGAGAAATCCGCAACCGGCAAGCTCTCTTGACTTACGACAAAAACCCAAGCAAATCCCTGGCTTACCTAATGGATAGACTTCGTCTTCGCTTCAACCACAGTCGGCTTGTCGAAGGCAGAAAACCCGCCCATCCCACAAAACTGGACCCGAAGGACGTCTCGTACGAATGGTTCTACCAGAATGCGGTCAAAGAGAAGAACATGCAGGGGTTTGAACAACGAGGCCTTCGAAACGTCGATGCCTCCAAGCTCAACGCCGTTCTTCTGCAGGATTTCCTGAAACGGCTCGTTTACCCGGACGTTCCCAATCTCACGAAGCTGATTCACATGGATTTGCGGGACCCCAAAAGTCGCGGTTTCGGATCATTGCAGATACACCGCAATCTAACCAAGACACAATTGGAAGAGCTTCTGGAATTGGATCCCAAACTTCTCAGCTCCAATCTTTTCGTTCAAAGCTATCTCTCCCGCCTTCGTCCGTCTGCGGACATAGATACAGAGGCGGAAACGGCAGAGAAAACGAACTGGCTCAACCGGCAAATTCTTTTTGTGAGAACCCTTTCCCCGGCATTCAATTCCCTCAAGGCAAACGTTTTGTACAATTTTCTCGCCCACAAGAGATCTCTTGGTGATTGGGACAGGGAAATGCTCATGGAATATTTGGCCTTACCCCGTCCGGTTTCCTATTTGCGAAAGGAATGGATCCAATCTCAAATGAAAGAGCCGGGCGCCCGTCCGGTTAATTTCAACGAAGATTTCATCAACTACGGATGCTATCCGCCCATCCGCCAGGACCTTCCGCTTGTCCGCTCGATGCTCCTCCATTTCTTCAAGGAAGACGCAAACTTTGATTCGTTTTCGAAATTTCTTACGGATCAGTTCCTCAAACCAATTTTTGCCGAGGCAAAGCTGACCGCGGGAAAAGGAGATGCGGAAAGATGGTTTTCCATGCTTTCGACCGGGCAGCTCAAAAGCCTTAAGGAAAGAACCGATTTGTCTTTTGCTCCCGACAACGGGCGAAGCTTTGCCCCCGACGAAAAGGTAAATCTCAAAATTTGGACCAAGAACATCGATAAACTGATGGTCAAGGAATTTGAAATCAATGCCTTCAACTATTACCTGAAACACGGCAAAGAGGTCAGCACTGCCATCGAGTTGGACGGTCTTTCCGCCACCCGCGAGCGGTTGATCGAAAGCGACCTTCCTCCGATCCGCCGAAACCTGCGAACCGTCTCTTTTCCCGATCTCAAAAAGAGAGGTACCTATGTGGTGGAATTCATCGGCAACGGAATTTCCAGCCGAGCCCTGGTCCGCAAAGGCGCCCTTCGCTTGCTCGGTAAAATCGGTCCGGCGGGGCACGAATTCAAAATCCTTGACGAAAGCAACCGTCTGAAGGAAAACGCCACGCTTTGGCTGAATGGAAAGGAATACTCACCCAAGAATGGCGTCATCCTCATCCCGTTCAGCAACGAACCGGGCAATCGTACGGTCATCCTCAGGGATGGGGATTTTGCGAGCCTTGCCCGCTTCGCTCATCTTGGAGAAAACTACAGCCTTAAGGTTGGTTTTTACGTCGACCGCGAATCCCTGCGCGCTGGAGAAAAAGCGTCCCTGCTGATCCGTCCAAGTCTTCGCATCAACGGATTCCCCACCTCTCTGAAGCTATTGGAAGACTGTAAGCTCGTTCTCATTACCTTCGATCATGACAACCAACCCACCCGGATGGAAGTACCCATTGATCAATTGGATTCGACCAAGGAATACGTCCACGAATTTCGGGTTCCCGAAAGAATGCAACGTCTTCAGGCGTTTCTCGAGGCGAAGGTGGAAAACCTAAGCGCCGCGAAAACCATCGATTTGAAAGACGGTTTTTCGATCACCATCAACGGCATGGATCATGGGAACGAAGTTGCCATCCCGCTCCTTCATCGATCCGCAAGTGGATTCGTTCTGGAAGTTCGTGGAAAAAACGGCGAGCCCTTGGTCGACTATTCAATGCCTCTTACCTTCAAACACGTCGACTTCAGAAGAACCCGAACCCATACCTTGAAAACTGACCGGGAAGGAAGAGTCGGGCTAGGTCTTCTTGCCAATATCGAGTGGATCCAAGCTCAAGTCGCCAATCCTCGAAAATGGATGCTGGAAAAACTCGAAAGGGGAAGATCGACCTTACCCACTCTGCTTCACGCGATCCAAGGAGAGACCCTCACCCTCCCCTTTCCAAGGCTCGGAAACCGTTTCAAAGCCAATGAGTTTTCCCTTTTCGAAAAAAGATCGGGAGGAGATTTTGCCTTCGATCATTCGGATAAAATCCGCTCTATGCCCGGACTGATCGCACTGGCTGGCTTACCCGCGGGAGAGTTTGAACTTCATCATCACCCAAGCTCCCACAGCCTACGCATTCGCGTGATCAAAGGGGAGAAGAAGTCCGGCTTTGCAG
>Ga0163109_10004469_pt1 | contig 10619 bp, 6 predicted proteins | sample CRUFie1St13metaG_FD_108704 | JGI IMG/M metagenome (GOLD analysis project Ga0163109, IMG submission 108704) | Marine microbial communities from the Costa Rica Dome - CRUD Field 142mm St13 metaG | ecosystem: Environmental > Aquatic > Marine > Oceanic > Photic zone | place: Costa Rica: the Eastern... | reverse complement strand
TTGATATTATAGCTTCAGCGTCTGAAGGTGCACTTGGTTTTGACCAATGACTTGTATCTACATATTGTCTATCTGCTACACCAATATCATAATAAAATTTCTGATGTATCATATTCCAAAGTGGAACACTATAATATGTAGCGATATAAGGTTGTTTTCCTAGTGATGCTGAAAGAGAATTATATTCTCCGAAACTTTGAGATATTGTAGAAGATGAATTAGCTTTGAAATTGTAATTACTACCACTTATTGCACGAAGTCCATAAACTCCACTCCCACTATCGTTATTTGTGAGTGTAAATTTTTTGTGAACTTGAAACGACCTAAGTGATACATCTTCCGGGTTTAATGTTTTGTAGATACCCATTATTGATATATCCTATTAGAAGTCTAATTTAACTTTAATAAGTGCTTCTCTTGATTTTGATTTTAGAATTGGTTGACTTAGTTTTGCTACAGCTAATAAATCATTTGAATCATCATAAAGACCTACGGTTGTAATGTAAGTTTTTTCTTTACCATCTCTAAATACTGCTAATGGTTTTGATACTCCGTTCTCAGTAACACTATAAGTTGGATTATTACTTTTGTTAAATTTACTATTTATAACTCTACAAAAATAATGTGTTGAAGTTACTTCTTCTTCTCTACGAGCTTGGAATAATGAACCAGATGAAAGGGCGTGATACATTTTGTGTAAACTATGTGAAGCTGGACTATACAATATATTTGAACCAGTATATGTTGTTGTTCCACCACCAGCTAATTCGACACCTCTACTGAACTCAAACAATGGTGACCTTCCTGGCCCTGCATCTTTTGAACCTAAATCAGTTTTCATTAGTCTCGTAGCGTTTAAAATAATCAATCCTAAATCTGGGTAGAATTTACCAAACGAACCACTATCAGCTCCTTCTGATGAAGCGGCTGTCTTGATTGTTGTTGAACCACCTTGAATAGAACCAGAAACAATGTTGTATTCTGTTACTCCTGCTCCATTGTAAAAATCTGTATTTGTAGAACTATCATCAATAAGTTTAATTCTTTTTTCACCACTACCATTGATAGCTCCACCAGCTAGTTGTAATTCCCAATTTCCTGGGTCAACTTTTTCTCTTGAACGAGCTCTATCAAATGATAAAGCATAAATGTGTTTTGAAACTCCTGATGTTCCATTACCAAAAGTAAATTCTGTTGTTTCTGGTGGTTGAGTTAAATTTAACATCTGTCCATATACAGTTGCTGTTTCTCTCCTACCAGCTACACCGGCATTACCCAATGAACCATTACCATCTTTGTGTCCATATAGAACTGCAAATTGTGGAGCTGATGTTGAATCGGAAACTACCTTATTAAATACTTGTAAAAAGTAAGTTCCGTTTGAAGATGATTGGACTGATGATGTGTGGAAACTTGTTAAAGTTCCTGCTCCTTCAGACCATATACCAGAAGTTAATTTAACTTCTTCTTCCGTTATGATATCGTTTTCTTGGTCAAATGATACGAATGCCATTTAATTGTCTCCTATTGTGTTATACCACCAGCTAAAAGTTTAACTTGAGCTGTGGCTTCTGTTGAACTATTCTCTTCTTCAATAGTGAATGTATATGTTTTCTGAACATTTGGTGCGTTTGTTCTACTAATTTCAAGAACACCTGTCGTATTATTAATACTAAAATTTAAATATGCTCCTATATTTGAATCTCCACCTGTTGTGACTGAATAACTGAGTGCACCATCAAATCCTGTTATTGAAGGTGTAATACTTACTGATAATGTTTGGTCATCAAGTGTTGTATTTGCTGGTGTTAAATTCATAGTGTTTGTGCTTGTTGAACCACCTGAACCACCAACTATATCAGTTAATTTGTATCTTAATGATAAATTTTGGTCTGGAACTGCTTCTAATAAATTCATATTTTCTATTGCTTCACCATAAAAATTAGAACCATTTGGGTGTGTGACATCATATAGATTATAATCTATTTCATCATCTCCCAATGCAAATTTTGTAATTCTAAATTGACCTTCACCTTTTGCTAATTTTTCACGACCTTTTTTCGTTAAAATAGCGTCTACTGTTACTGATGTGTTGTCTAAAACTCCCATTAAAATACTCCTATTGTGTTTTGATTTTGAATTTTCATTTTGTGAAACTTTTTGGTGTCATCTATAAATATATGAAAATAAAATTTTTAATTAAATTAATTTTTAGTTGCCTACTTTTCTAACCTCTAATCTTTTACCACCTGTTCCAGCACCAGTGTCTTGACTACTCTTAGTAGAAACTATTGCAGTCTGTGGTGATGATTTTACTATAAATGGTAATTGTCCATCTGTTGTTGTGTTTTTTGTATTCTTTGTTCCTTGATATCCTCTTTTTAAACCACTAATATAGTCAGTAGGTCTTTGGACTCTAGCAGGTTTAAGAGATGAAGAATACGCTAAAATTTTTGAACTTGAATATGGTGCTTCAATGTTATTACTTAAACTCCCCAATACTGATATTGGGCCATTATCTCTCGAACTACTTGATGAACCAGTTGTATAAAATATTTCTCTTTCTTCTAATGTAGGGTGTTCTCTTGAACTAGATACAAATGTTGAAACTGCTTCTGTAAAGAATATATCTGGTGAATAAACTCTACTACTTGAAAGTGATGGTGTATAAGTTACTAGACCACTTGAAGATACAAATAATCTTGAACCATATTCTACATTCGCTTCTAAATATCTTCTTTCTGTAAATCCTAATGAAGATGATAGTGAAGCACTTTTTAATAAATAAGTTGATGGTTCAAACGCTAAACTTTCTGATATTGTTCCATTATAATCAAGTCTTGATGAAGTTACTGACATAACTGGTCTATTGACTGATTGTGTTGTTTCTAATAGTCCTACATTTATTTCACCCTCTCTATGTAAATTCTCAAACGATTCATCTCTTAAAATTATATTTTTTGACCTTTCTAAAATAGTTGGTTCAATCAATACACCATAAGTTGTTTTGGCTCTAGCTGGTGTTACCTTTTTAATTTGTTCAAATATAGATTGGTCATAGTATTTGATTAATCTCATATAATCCCAGAAACTATTTGTTCCTGTGTATTTTTGGAAGTAAGAATCTGCTAAAGTTTTTAACCCTCTATAAAAGAATTCTTTTTCATCTCGTGGGTCTGCTATTTCTTGTTCGATATCTAAATCTGCAATAGATTCAATAATATCTTGATTAACAACATCTGTTGGTGAAAAGAACACTCCGAGTCTATTTGAATCTTTAGGCATTGTATCTAAATTACCTTGTTCTACACTTTCGTCAAAACTTAAATAAATTAAACCATCTGAACTAGTTGGGACATAATTTTGTTCAATTCTAATTTTTGAATTTGTTTTTCTACCCATACCAATATTTGGCAATAAAGTTTTTTCTTCTTGAACAATATTACTAAATCTATTTGCGGTAAATCCAACTGCACTACCAGACTCAAACGCTCCGTCAGAATTAGCAAATAAATTTTGGTCAGGTGCTATATTGTTTAAAGTTGGTGATGTTGATAAATTTTTATTATCATCTAATCTTAATCTAAATACTAAATCTGTAAATGATGATGATGCGTGATTACCATTTATTGCTTTTGGAGCTCTTGTATGGTTGTTAAATGCTGATTCTGTTAGTGGTGAATTATAATATCTTATTTCTTGTAAAGAACCTGTAAACTCTACACCCAAATCACCAAATGAACCAGTTGAACCAAAGAATACATCACCACTTGCAGTCCATTGTCCATTTTGTAATGATGAAGTTAGTCCTGTTAAAGCCGTTGAACCACTCAAAGTCATTGAAGTTGATGAGTCATATAATATTCTACTCACACCAGATTCATATTGTTTTACAAACAAATTATACTTCATACTACTTGTTGTATTATATTCTAATGTTCTGTCTGCTGTTGTATTATAACCACTACTCGATTCTCTAGTTATACCAACTGACCAAAACTCATTATTGTAAACTGGGAATAAAGATGAAGTAACACTCGCTGTTCCTAATGAACTTGACATCAAGAATTCTACTTTACCTTTGTTATCTGATATTGAACCTTCGTCAAGTAGTCTAACTGCAAACCCTTGTTCATTTCCTGATAAACCTACATTGTTTTTGGCTACCAATACTTGATTAGAACTTGAAGCGGCTCTAAATCTAAACTCAATAGTATCCGGTGTTCTTAAACTACCTGATGTTTCTTTCCATTGTGTTTGAATATAACTACTGGTCTGACTTCCCTTGAAGTCTAATGCTTTTGTAAATCTTTGTTGAGTTTCAAATGTTGGTTGATAATCTTTATTATCTGAACCACCATATTCCCTAACTTTTAAAATTGTTGGTGGAATACCATAAGCATTAACAAGAGCTTGAATTGATTCTTTTGTTCCTTTATTTTTTAAAATATAAGGCATACTTGTTAATACACGATTCCAAATTTCTTGTTGTATTTCTTTTCCTGATGTTTCTGAATATTGTTTGTATTCTTCTGAACCAAATGAACCACTTAAATATTGTCCAGTTATTAATCTGTGTAGTTCTGTTATTTCAGTTCCTGATGGTTGTTTCCAACCGAATGCATTTGAAATAGTCCATACTAAATCTTTTGATAATCCTTCTGTTAAGTCTTCTCGTCTATCATATGTATCAGTCATTGCTTTTACATAAACCCATATGTTATCGTAATAATGTCCAACCATATCCAAGAAGTCTAAAAATGGTTGATTTTCAGAATCTCTCTTGATGTGTTCTGGAATTAAATTGACTAAACGATTTGGATTGTTTTGGTCATAGATAGAAGCAGAAGTTGAATTGTTATTATACCAAGTTGTAGCGGCTGATGCAGATACACTAAATACATTATGTGGTTTTGTTGAATTTTGTTTTGGCCAACTTGTATCAAATCCTAATCCAAATGAAGAAGTAGAGTATGATGAACTTTCATAAAATAAATACTTTTCATAATGGTCAAAGTTGTTTGTAATATCTCTTTTAAATTCTTCGTTTCTAGTAATTTCAGATTTAAATACTGCACTAGCTGTTTGTGCGGCTAGTGAACCACTTTCTTTTGAATAGAACTCATAGTCTACTAATTTTGTTCTAAAATTTTCTAATCTTTTTTGAGCTGAACCAAATATGGAAAAATTACCATAATCATTATAATCAACATTTACTTCTGCAGAAACACTACCACTTAGAATATTATCTCGTATAGAACTAGATATAAAATTGTCAGAAGTTAAAACATCATCTAATTTTAATCTTCTTGTTCTTAAATTATTTATGTAGTCAATAGACTTGTCATCTGCTTCATATAAAAATCTATCACCTAAATCCGCGTCGTTAAATGGAGCTAATCGTATAGTTTCACGAATAGGTTCTGCCATTTCTTTAACAACACTAACTTTATTTTTAACTCCAATATCAGTTGATAATGGTTCATATAATTTCAATACTACTGAATAAGGGTCTATTGGTGTATTTTCAACATCAATATCTGTATTGGTGATTATATTTTTTACTCCACCAGCATTTAACAATACATTTAAATTTTGATAATCTACAGCTCCATATTTTATTGCATAATTTGTAGTTTCTTTTACTTCTGTTATTGTATTGGTTATTACATTTGGTAATCCTAACAAATCTTTATTTATGTCATCTTGTGTAGTAATTAAATTTGTTGTTGTATCAATATTTGTAATTGTTGATTTAAATGGAAGTGCAAAACTATCATCTCCACCAGAACTAGTTTCATTTCCATCATCTCCGTCGTCTCCTTCGGTTTCTATTTTAAATGATGCTTCTTTTATTGTTTTCTTTTTCCACATAGTTGGCGATGAATGACCTTGACTAAAATAGATATATTCAATTTCTATTTCAACACTATAACTACCAACATCTTGTTTAGTTATACTAAATGAAATTCCGTTTTTTCCTGACCCGTTATAACTACCAAATATTGTTCCATCATCTTTTATTAGTTTCCAAGAAGTTCTGAGTATTGATGCATTATAAAACATATCAGAAAGTTCAGAAAAATCTCCTACAACTTTAACCTTTGCTGTTTGATTTGTATCACTAACATTGAAAATGTGGATTCCATTTTCTTGTCTCCAATTATTTCCCCATTGAATCGTAAACATTAGTTGAACCCACCTTCCATATGTTGTTTAGCTTTTCCACTATCGTCATCAGGAACAACACAAAATGTTGAAGGTTTTGAAATAGTATAAGTTCTTTTTACACCTGCAAAATCTAAATTAAAATCTATTTCTAAATCAAATATTGCACCTTGAATATCATCTTGATTGTCCGCACCAACTTTTTTCTTACTTTGATAGTTAGCGTGTTTTGGTATTTTGAAAAATGAATTTTCTCCACTCTCATTATTACCAAAAGGAATATTATATTCTTCAACATCATATGTTCTTTGTTGACCACTAACATCTGTTGTGGTTGACCTACCAGACACTCTAATGGTTAGTGATGTATTTAAACCATCACCAGATATAAATTTAGCTAAATCCGGTGAATTACAACGAATCCATAATGGAAAACCCCAATTATGATACGAAGTCCAACCTATAATGGCAGCTCCACCATAAAATCTATCATCAGGGTTTTCTTTTTTTAAATCTATAAAAGTTTGAGCCATATCACTAGAGTTATAGTCTTGATTTTTACCAGTTCCTATATCACGAAATAAAAGATTTCTTAAACCGGTTGTATTATCATTATTTACAAGACGCATAATAGTTTCGGTATCATAACCTTGTCTAGTAGTTCTTTTATCACCATCGGCTCCATCTCCAAAAAAGTTTTGAGTTGGTGTGTTTTTATAATAATCATTATCACCACCATAAACTGCACTATGTGCTATACGATTTTTCCAACCAGGTGAGTTTAATTGATTGAATACAGCTTGTGAAACATTTCTTAAAGACATACCATAAGTGTGTAATCCAGCAAGACCTTCCCTATGATTAGTTTCTGCTTCTATTCCTACTAACGCATCAAATGTTTTATCAGTAATATTTAGTCCTGGAATTTTATATGCATCTCTAATGACTAATTCACCACCAATAACATTTTCTGGTAAAGTGTTTGATTGTAAACTTGGTATTTCAAATTTTTTATTACCAATGTCTCGTAGTGTTTCGTTGTAATCTAATATGATTTCATCAGAACCTAATCCTTTAAATTCTGTATTGTATCTTTGACTTTTAATCGGTAAAGTTGCTAATCTAACTTCTGTTCTGTCGGCTGATATTTCATCAACATAAAATTTGTAATCCTTTTCTCTTAATAAAAACTCATCTGTTTCTAACTCGTCTGGATTTACTTCACCGCCTTTGTAAATTAAACCTTTATTACTTACGAAATAAGTTCCGTTGTATATTATGTTATCGTTGTCGACCAAAACACCTTGTTCAGAACCGGCTACTTCTCGTAGAAAATTAAATTCAACATTGTATTCTCCGGAAAAATATCCTTTTTCTCTCATAAAAATACCTGGATTTATACTGAAAATTGGTTGGTTGTTTTCATCTAAAGTTTTGTATTGAGTGCATTCATTACCTCTAGCAATAACAAACGAATCCAAGAAAACTCCGGTTGGTGTTGATATAACCATTTCAATATAATCTGTAGCGGCTAGTCCAAATTCTGGTGAGTCAACGCCTGCTACTGAACCAGGATTTATTTTATAATTACCTGAATCTAAAATTTCATAGTCGTTTGGTTTTAATCTTGATAGTTCTAATGTCATAATGATTAACTCACATTAAATTGCATTGGTTTTCCGTTTAAAATATTTTCTAAATCTCCTTGATGTGCAATTATAATTTCTTGTTCATAGTATCTACTGATAAAAGTTCCGATATAAGATTTAAAAATTCTCATTGTAGGAAATCTTCTTTTTCTATTTTCTTCTAAATACCACAATTTTAAACCAAAACCTTCATTGTCGTTCCAATCAAAATAACCAACTATATCTCCGTTGACTAAATCAATGGTATACCCGTTTGTTCTAACATTAGGTTCTTCTCTTGAAGGTGATAATAATGTAAATTCTACTCCGTCTTTTTGTGGTGATAAAACATTATTATTTGGTGCTTCATATAATCTTATTGTTGGTAGACTTGGAGCTAATGGAATCAAACTATTGATTTCTGTATCAATTACACTTTTTAATTTTTCTCCTTTTTCAAATTCAGGGTATCTATTTGATTTGTGAACATAATGATTAGGTTCATCTAAACCAATTCTACCAAATGGTGCTTCTTTTCTTCTTTCTTCATCAATATCTTCAAAACTATACAATGTGTTGCTATCTTTTACCAACAAATGATTTCTTGTAGTGGAATCTGATTCAGATATAGCTTCATTTAAAAATTCTTCATATCTTGTATCTCGTTCTTCTTTTAATTGTAAATAAAACTGATAGTTTTGTAATTCTTGTTCCGTGAAAGGCATCGGGTTACCTCGTTATTTTAAATATGTGGTCATTGTCTACAATGTGTTCTACTCTTGTGTTTCCACTACCACTTACTATTTTGTAAAGAAAACGATAGTGTCTTTCTGGTTGAAATGAATTTAAGTCCATTCTAAAAAAGTTTCCTTTACCATCACAACTCAAATAAGAACCAGTCGAAAATGGAACTATTGTATCCTCTGTCAAAGCATCTCTAACTGAATATTGACTTTGACTTGGTATAAATTTTACGGTTAGATTTTGAGAACTTGTTGAATAAGTTCTTGTTGGAAATCTCTCACGACCATAAACTCTAAATTTAACTTTTGACTTTTCTTTATATTCTGGTCGTAAACCTTTCATATAAACCGTGACTTCATCAATATCGTCTGAGTCTAATGTTACTAATGAACCTGTGTTGAAAGAAGAGTCGTCATATTCTACTTCTAACTTTGGTGGATAGATTGTGTGTGTATCTCGTGAAAAGAATGCGAAATTTCCAAGTCTATCTGTGCTTCCCTCATCTAATGAAGATGAAGTATTACCAATACTACCTGAGCGTTTTATAATAAACCCTTCATTAGCGATAGAACCACTTAATTGAAGTTTAACGATATCAGTCACATCCATTCTCATATCGGTTGTTTCGTGATTAAATGATTGTGAGGCTTCATATTGTTCAAACCAAGTTCCACCTGTATTGTTTGAACCACTAATCCATTGTGTTCCTGCTGTTTCTCCGTCACGATATCTCCAAGAACAACCCTCAGTAGTTGCTGGTTCATCAAAGAATCTACCATCACCTTGAACCCAAGACTGACTAACTGGATAAGCAAATAATGATTGACTTGTTGTTAATTCTTTTGAATTGGCATCATACAAATTTAAATAGTATCTTGCATTCTCAGGAATAGTTCCCGCTACAATTGATTCTGATATATTGGTTAAGTTAAATTTTATAAGTGCTCTAGATACATTTACGACTGAACCATCAGCGTTCATATCTTTACGAACTTCTAATATTTCGTCTAGTCCAGTATTTCTACTTTGGGTAGCACTACCTTCATAAAGTGTTGAATCTTTTTCTGCAAATTCAAATAAATGCATTATCCTTCTCCTCCGTCAACTGCTGTTGATATGTCTGTGTTTGGTAATTTAACTTCAAATATACTTGGGTCTTTAGCCGGATACACTATACCATTTCGTGTAGCTGATGCAATGTTATATCTGTTACCACTATAACCAGCAGTTGATGAGTAAGTATCTTGATTTGTAATTGCAATATCTACAACTGATAAAACACCCTCAACATCACTTACTATAGCGTTTTGTAATTCTGATATTATGATTGGTTGATTTATTTGCCATCTATCAACATCAAAATATTCTGCTATTCTTTGGTTAACATTTGTCATAACTATTTGTTGGTCAAAACTATTTTTTGTTAATATAGTAGCTTTAACACCAATATTAATTACATAAGCATTTTTAATGTTTACGGCATCAGTTACTGGTCTAAATCTTGTTAAATAGGTTTTTAAATTTTCTTTTACTGCATCATTTACATTTACAAGATGTCTGTTTGTATTTAATCCTAAAATGTATAGATTTAGTGCTAATGGATTTGGTTGTGGGTCATCTTGATTTTCATCTAATATTGTATCTTGTGTAATATAAGCTTTTGCAATGTTTCCATATTTGTCAGGTAATGCATAAGTTCTAACAATGTAATCATCTTTGGTTACAGCACGATTTTGTGCTTGGAAATATGCTTTAATGTTTTCTCTTAATTCTTCAACACTTTCTGCTCCCATACCACCACTTGATGCTTCAATATTAGAAGCTCTTACTGATGTTTTGGAAAAGTTAACAACTGATGGTGTTAGATTTGTTTCATCTATTTCAAATGTAATACCGGTAATCTTATTAACTCTACCAGCCGCTACATTGTCTTGTGCTCCACCACCATATTGATAATTAATTGTTAATGTTGTGTTGGAAGGAGCTTGTCCATAAGTTTTTGTTTTTAAAAAATTACTTGGGTCAAATGTTTCATATAGTTTTGAAGGTGAACCAGGTAGATTAGAACCAACATTATCT
>Ga0163109_10004468_pt1 | contig 10621 bp, 8 predicted proteins | sample CRUFie1St13metaG_FD_108704 | JGI IMG/M metagenome (GOLD analysis project Ga0163109, IMG submission 108704) | Marine microbial communities from the Costa Rica Dome - CRUD Field 142mm St13 metaG | ecosystem: Environmental > Aquatic > Marine > Oceanic > Photic zone | place: Costa Rica: the Eastern... | reverse complement strand
CGACAGACGACCGCGGTGGGCCATGCCGATGAACACTTCCTTCACCCCGTGCTTGGTGCCCTCTTCCACCACGGCATCCAATGCCGCAATCAAGGTCTCACCGCCCTCGAGGGAAAAGCGCTTTTGGCCGACGAACTTTTTCTGGAGAAACTCTTCAAACAAGGTCGCTTGTGCGAGTTTTTTCAAAATCTGAACCCGGTCTTGGACACCGATGCGCGGGCGGTTGGCGAGCTCGATGTGCTCGCGCACCCAGGCTTGGCGCTCCACGTCCTGAATGGACATGTACTCGATGCCGATGGCGTGGCAATACGTCAGCTCCAGGTGGTCGACAATCTCCTTCAGCGTCGAAGGTCCGATGCCCACCTCCGTCCCCGCTTGAAAGACCGTATCAAGATCCGCCGTTGACAGGCCGAAATTTTCCAAGCTCAGATCCGGGCTGTAAACGCGACGCGCACGCACAGGATTGGTCTTGGTGAAGAAGTGGCCCCGGACGCGGTATGCGTGAATCAAGCTGATGACTTGAAATTCTTTGAGGGTCTGAGGGGACGCTGCATCCTCGCCATAGGAGGCAGTAGCCAAATCAAAGCCTTTAAAAAAAAGCCGCCAACTCGCGTCAACGGAATTCGGGTTTGAACGGTACTGCTGGTACAGAGATTCAATCGCTTGCGGCTCAGCTTGGCTGATAAAATCTAAAGGGTCCATGCGGACTATACGTGGGTTCGTGTAACAAAGATACACTGAGCCCACTAGAAGGTGAAGGAATAACTGAGGAAGCTGCGGCCTCAGCCCCGTGCGGTGTTCACGGCGCCGAACGTCCAGCGCAACCACACCTTTTGCGCGGCACGCTCAAGGGACAGCTCCGCCAACTTGGCCGCGGCTTGAGGCCGCTCATTCCAATCCATCACCTCGCGGATGACCGCCTCTCCCAAATCAAGGCGATAGAAACACGCGAAAAGACCGGTCGGATTCCGGTCCATCCCCCAATTGATTTCGTCTTCCAACAACTGCAACAAAGAGATGCGCACTTCACTCACACGCTCAGCATCCCATTGAAAATCCTTGACGAGCTGGTGCTGGACTGCTTGCTTGAATGCTTCGACGGAGCGGCCTTCAGGCAGGTTCCGGCCATTCAGCCAGTGCGTCAACACGGTTTTATTTTCCACCTTTATGACGTTCGCTGGGTCACCATTCCACCGAGGAACTGGAACCAGTCCATGTGGTTGCCTTCCAACCCCAATGCTTCGACACTCGCCATCGCCTTGGCTACGTGGGCGTGCATCAACTCGCGCGCAGCGTCGGCTGCACCGGCAGCGGACATCGCTGCACGAACGGCCTCAATTTTCGCCGGGGCGTCGTGCCGTTGCCCGTCCCATTTGGCGAGCATCACTTGGGCAGCTTCACCCCCGTTTTCCTGAGTGTATAGGCGCAAGAAAGTTTTTTTGTCGGCGAGGATGTCGCCACCGAGTTGCTTCCCCACTTGCTCATCCCCGAATGCATCCAACAGGTCGTCCTGCATCTGGAACGCGAGGCCCAATTCTTCGCCAAGCGCATACCACAGTTGCACACGCTCCTTCGACGCGCCGGCAGAAATTGCTCCCAGCGCCAAGGATGCCGCCACCAACACCGAAGTCTTGAGGCGTATCATTTCCATGTACTCCGCAACCGTGACGTCGTTTCGCGTTTCAAACGCCATGTCGCTTTGCTGGCCCAGGCACACTTCAAGTGCTGTTTGGTTGAACAGCCTCAGCGCCTTGGGCAGCCCTTCCGCTGGCAGCTGCGCCAGCGCGATGTGCGCCAATGTGTACATCGCATCCCCCGAGAGGATGGCGGCGTTCTCATCCCATTTGATGTGCACGGTTTGCTTTCCACGGCGCAGAGGAGCCGCATCCATGATATCATCGTGCATCAAGGTGAAGTTGTGGAACAACTCCACGCCCATGGCAACCGGGAAGGCCACATCACAGGCCTGGCCCTCAGCCTCTGCTGCCGATAACGCCAACACGGCCCGCAGGCGTTTCCCCCCCAATCGCATGAGGTAATGAACCGGCGCATACAAGCCGTCGCCCGCTGATTCGGGCCACTGCTTCAGAAAAGCTTCGATGGCCGCATCTGCTTGACCCTTGAGTCGAGTGAGGTTCGGATGCGTCATTTTCTGGAACTACCGCGTCCGCGCTTCAATTGTTCCAGCAGGTAGTCGCCGTACCCCGATTTTTGGAGGGGCCGCGCCACGGCTTCGAGGGTGGCGTCGTCGATGTAGCTCATGCGCCAGGCGATCTCTTCGATGCAGCCGATCTTCAGTCCTTGTCGTTCCTCGATGACCTGCACATATTGAGAGGCTTGCATGAGCGAGTGATGCGTCCCGGTATCCAACCATGCCATGCCGCGGTCCATTTTCGAGACAAACAGCTTGCCCGCTTCGAGGTAGACTTTATTGACGTCGGTAATTTCATATTCACCCCGGGCACTTGGCTCGAGGTTCGCGGCAATTTCGACGACGTCGTTGTCGTAGAAATACAATCCCGGGACAGCGTAGTTCGATGGCGGATTGACCGGCTTCTCAATGATGCTCACCGCTTTGTCGTTTTCATCGAATGTGACCACACCGTACCGCTCGGGATCATTGACGTAATAGGCATACACAATGGCTCCATCCGGGTCGATGTTCGCGCGCAACTGCCGACCAAAACTCGGGCCGTAAAAGATGTTGTCCCCCAGCACCAAGGCCACTTTGTCGTTACCGATGAAATCCGCACCTATGACGAACGCTTGGGCCAGTCCATTGGGCTCGGGTTGCTCCGCGTATTGAATGGAGCAGCCGATGTTTGAACCGTCACCCAACAAGCGCTGAAAGCCCGGCAGATCCGTAGGCGTACTAATGATCAACACCTCACGAATTCCACTCAGCATCAAGGTTGAGAGCGGATAGTAGATCATGGGCTTATCATAGACCGGCATGAGCTGCTTGGAAACGGCTTTGGTCAACGGCCACAATCGCGTGCCCGACCCTCCTGCTAAAATGATGCCTTTCATGAATTAGGTTTTTGTAGGCGTTGGCGCTTCAAAGCTTCGTGCTGCTCGTCCCCTTTGCCCGGTGAAAGTCCCTGTTGAATTTCCAGTTCTTCCAGCTGGATGTCTTCTTCTTCATCCAACAAAGAGAAAAACGGTTCTGCAAACGATTGGGTCGTCAAGGACTTTTCAAACTCCAACAACAAGGAAGGCAGCAAGAGCAAATTGGTGCTCATTGCCACAGCCAAGGTAATGGAAACCAAAATGCCCAAAAACCGCGTTCCTTCGAACGTGGACATGGAGAACATCAGAAACCCAAAGAACAACACGATGGACGTATACATCATGCTCACTCCCGTCTCCTTCAGCGCCAAGACAACCGCCTCCCGGATGTTCCAGCTTTTCATGTTGAGTTCTTGGCGGTACTTGGCCAAAAAGTGAATGGTATCGTCCACCGAAATGCCAAAAGCAATACTGAACACCAGCACCGTGGAAGGCTTGATGGGGATGCCGAACCACCCCATGACACCGGCCGTGAACAACAACGGGAACAAGTTCGGCACCAATGCAATCGCTACCATGCGCGAAGACTTGAACAAGCCGGCCATCATCAACGCAATCACACAGATCGCGAGGGCGATGGAAATACCGAGGTTTTTGACCATGTACGTGGTGCCCTCCAAAAAGGTCACGCTCGTACCTGTCATGATGAGTCCGTACTTATCAGGAGGGAAGATGGAATCCACTCGTGGCCGCACTTCGTCCAAAAGCTCTCGCATCTCCAAGGTTCCAACATCGGCCATTTGAACACTAATCCGGGTTATCGCTCGCGTAGAATCCAAAAAGTTCCCGGCCAGACCCTCCGCCATCTTCGAGCCTTCTGCTGCATCTGCAGACCCCCTCAACCACGGACCGAGTTGGGTCTTTTCCATCCCTGTTCGTGGGAGCCTGTAGTTTTTGGGATGGCCGTTTTTAAGCGCCTGAAAGGCAAATTTCGTCGCATCCGCCGCACTCACCGAACGGCTGAATTCTGGGTAATCGTCAAGGACGTCCTGTAACCGGTCCAAGCGTTTGAGCAAGGTGTTGTTGGTCGCGCCCTTGGGGCGCCGCGTGTCGACCATGATTTCAAACGGCATCGAACCGCCAAATTGCGCTTCCACCCAATGCAAATCTTGGATGACCCGGTCGCGATCGGGGATGTCGTCGACAATGTTTCCGGTCGTTTGCATTTGCACAATCCCCGTCAAACTGAAAAGCAACACCAACGATGCCCCGACATACACCTTGGCCCGGTGACCTTCGACAAGATGGACCAGTTTGTTTACAACAGTGAACATCCAGCGGCGATCCAAGTGGCGGGTATGTTCGGTCTTAGGGGCAGGTAAGACCGCCATCAAGGCAGGAATCAGCACAATGGAGATCACGAACATGCCCAAGATGTTCAAGGCGGTGATGACCCCGAATTGCTTCAGAATTTCGCTGTGCGTGAAAATGAAGGTGGCGAATCCAAGTGCCGTGGTGAAATTGGTCAACAACGTGGCATTTCCCACCTTGACGATCATTCGCTGCAACGCCATCGCTTTATTGCCGTGCCGTTTGTACTCCGCGTGGTATTTGTTTACCAGGTATATGCAATTGGGCACGCCAATCACAATCATCAATGGTGGAATCAAGCTCGTCATGAGGCTCAATTCGTAATCGAACAAGACAATACTGCCCACCGACCAAACGACCCCGATGCCAACCACCACCATGCTCACACCCATCACAAATAGGTTGCGGAAAAACAAGAACAACAACAAGGCCGTGACGGCAAATGCCGCCCCAATGAAGTACCCAATTTCTTGCTTGACCTTGTTGGTCATCTCCACCCGAATGAAAGGCAGCCCACTGAGGTATAGTGGCACGCCCTCTGCTTCGCTCCAGCTGTCGGCGAGAGCCGTCACATCCTCCACAATGGTCCCCCGGCGGTCCGAATCGAACAATTCAGGGTTCATGAAAACCGTCATCAATGTGGCATCTCGCCGTTCATTGTACAGCAACCCTTCGTAAAATGGCAATTCAAAAAGCCGCTCGAAAAATGCCGATGCAGCTTCCTCGGAGACTCCCGAATGCCAGACCGAATCGGGCAACAACGGGTGAAGCACAAACCGGCGATCTGCCGAGTCCTTCACTACGTCAAACGCAGCCGTCATGCAAAACACACTGTCAATCAACGGCAGCGGCACCGGGTTGTCCACCCCGTCATCCGTAGTGTCTCGCACCACCTTCATGGTCCGAATAGAATGCGCCAATTCGTCCCAAGCCGCAAGCCCATCGGCGGTCCTCAAGGGGCCTAGTTCACTCCCGATGACCATGACGTTCCCCTCCGTGCCGAACACGGATTTAAACTCCTCGTAGGCGATGGCCGTGGAATCCGTATCGGGCAATAAGCCCCCAAACGTGTACTGGAGGCGCACATCTGGAATGTGGGAACCGATAAAAAGTGTACTCACCCCCAACACCAACATCCAGAGCAGTCGCTGGCGAATTAAGACTCCGGCGATCTTATTCCACATCCGGCTGGGAGTTGAGGCGTTCGTTCAAAATAGGTCAGTGACAAGCGGTTCTTCGCCCGCGTTTTCGAACCTACAAAGTAAAGGATAAAAGCCTCGTCAATTCAGGTGCCCGCGTGCCCGGCAACCGTTACCTTTGTGGTATGGAATCTTATGACGTCATCGTTATTGGCAGCGGCCCCGGAGGGTATGTCGCAGCCATCCGTGCAGCGCAATTGGGCAAGAAAACGGCGTTGGTAGAAAAATACAATTCGCTCGGAGGCACCTGCTTAAACGTTGGATGCATCCCTTCTAAGGCATTGCTCGACAGCTCGGAACATTTTCATCAAGCTGCTCACCAATTTGAAACTCACGGAATTTCAACCGGTGGCTTGAAATTGGATTTCAAGCGCATGATTGCCCGAAAAGGCGAGGTCGTCGAGCAGACAGTTGGCGGCATCGATTTCCTGATGAAAAAGAATGGCATCGCGGTGCACCACGGATTGGGCAGCTTCAAAGATGCGCACACCGTCCAAGTCAAGCCCGCAAAAGGCAAGGCCCACGACATCAAAGGGGAGCACATCATCATCGCAACTGGGTCCAAGCCCGCGTCCCTCCCGTTCATCACCATTGATAAAAAGCGCATCATCACCTCAACTGAAGCCCTGAGCCTCGAAGCCCTGCCCAAAAGCATGGTGGTCATCGGCGGTGGCGTCATTGGGCTGGAGATGGGGAGCGTTTACGCCCGACTCGGAACCGAGGTTCACGTGGTCGAATACCAAGATGCCATCATCCCGACCATGGACCGCACGATGGGCAAGGAATTGATGCGCAGCATGAAAAAATTGGGGGTCAAGTTTCACCTGCAACACGGCGTCAAAGAAGTCAAGGCCACGGCCAAACAGGTCACGGTCAAAGCCGATGACAAAAAGGGCAAAGAAGTCACCTGGAAAGCAGATTACTGCCTCGTTTCCGTCGGTCGCAAGCCCTACACCGAAGGCCTCAACCTCGAAGCCGCCGGACTGCAAACCGATGACCGCGGACGCATCGCGGTTAACGACCAAATGCAAACCGCAGTCGGTCACATCTACGCCATAGGTGATGTGGTGCGCGGCGCGATGCTGGCCCACAAGGCGGAAGAAGAGGGCGTGGTCGCTGCCGAGGTCATTGCCGGGCAGCATCCCCACATCGATTACAACTTGATTCCCAACGTGGTGTACACGTGGCCGGAAGTCGCTGGCGTCGGACAAACCGAAGAGCAATTGAAAGCCAACGGTGTCCCCTACAAATCGGGTTCGTTCCCGTTCAAGGCAAGCGGGCGCGCACGCGCTTCCATGGACACCGACGGTTCGATCAAGGTATTGGCCCACGCCGAGACCGATGAAATCCTAGGCATCCACATGTGCGGTCCCCGCGCTGCTGATATGATTGCTGAAGCGGTCGTCGCCATGGAATTCCGTGCCACCGCTGAGGACATCAGCCGCATGTCACATGCCCACCCGACGTTTACCGAGGCCATCAAGGAAGCCGCCTTGGCGGCCACCGGTGACCGGGCTTTACACGTCTAACTTCCTCATCCCCAATGGCAGCAACTGCACTGCGTACCCTCCCACATTTGAAGGCCATCTTCGAACGGGAGACGCATGCAAGCCTGTATTTCGATGCCCACCCCAGCGGGACCTGTCACCTCGCCATCGGGGCGCGGCGGTCGTTCACGTGGGACGGAACCGATTCCGACTGCCTCAACGCCCTACAGGCTTTCCTTCATCCTGAAGGGTCCGGAACTTGGGCATTCGGCTGGCTTGGGTACGACCTGAAAAACGGCATCGAACGCCTCGATTCGCATCGGCCCGACGCAATTGGTTTACCGACCCTGCACTGGGTCGAGCCGCGCCTGGTCATCGCTTGGGGCGGGGACAAAACGAGATGCGAAATCGCCTCCGGCCACAACGAGCCGGATGCGTCAGACACCTTGCAATTCGTGCAAACGGCTTGTGACGCCGCGGCTGAGGCACTGCCACCAGGGCCGGGCATCACGCTCAAACCCCGATGGGATGAGAGTACGTATTTGCAACGGGCCCACCGGGTCAAAAAGCACATCCAACGCGGAGACATCTATGAGATGAACCTCTGCCAAGAGTGGAACGCAGACCAGAAATTGGAGTCTCCTTGGGACGCATTCGTTCGCTTGCACCACTTCACCCAGCCGCCTTACGCTGCCTTGGTAAAGGCCGGTGAATTCCACGTGATTTGTGGCTCCCCGGAGTTGTTCTTGAAACGCCGAGGCGACCAGTTGATTTCCTCCCCAATCAAAGGCACCATTCGACGCGGGCTTACACCAGAAGAAGACGATGCGCTGGCCCACCAATTGCAGAATGACCCCAAGGAGCGTGGAGAAAACGTCATGATCTGCGACCTGGTGCGCAACGACTTGAGCCGCCTTGCCAAACCCGGCACCGTGCACGTCCCAGAATTGTTCGGTATTCACCGGTTTGAATCGGTCCATCAAATGATTTCGACCGTGCAGTGCACACTTCGGGACGACGTGACCACCGAATCCATCTTGCGGGCCACCTTCCCCATGGGCTCCATGACCGGCGCCCCTAAGGTGCGAGCCATGCAGATCATCGACGAACTCGAAGCCAGCCGCCGGGGCGTCTACTCGGGCAGCGTTGGCTTCTTCCAGCCCAACGGCGATTTTGACCTCAACGTGGTCATCCGCAGCTTGCTTTACAACGCCGCCACCCCGCGCATCAGCATGCACGTCGGCGGAGCCATCACCTCCTTGAGCGATCCCACGAGTGAATACGCCGAATGCCTGCTGAAGGCAGAAGCGATGATGCAAACATTGACGGCCGATGGCGAATAACCGCGACGGATTGGTGCAGCACATGCGGCAGTGGCTTCGGCGTCAGGGCATCGATGCCAACGCCACACTCATCGCCGGTGTCAGCGGCGGCTTGGACTCCATGGTTTTGGCCGAAACACTGCATCGCGTTGGTGTCAACCTCATCGTTGCGCACGTCAATTACCACCTCCGCGGCGAGGCGTCCGATGCGGACCAAGCGCTGGTAGAAGGGTGGTGCGCCAAGCGCGGCATTCCGTGCGACGTCCTGGACGCTCAAGTGACGTCAACCGAGCACGGCGTGCAAGCGGAAGCCCGGAAAATCCGTTATGCCCACTTCGAACGGTTGCGTGCGGAGGCCAGCGACCGCAGTGGCCACCAGGCTTACATCGTCACCGCACACCACGGCGACGACCAAGCGGAAACCGTGCTGCTCCACCTCATGCGGTCTGCTGATCCGCTCGCCCTTGCCGCCATGCCGGCCGTGGACGCGAAACGTGGGCTGCTACGTCCATTCCTCACCCTGTCTCGAAGGGACCTCGCCGAGGCGTGTAGTGCCTGGAACGTGGCATTCCGCGAGGACGCTTCCAACGCCAAACCGGATTACCTCCGGAACCGGATTCGGAATGAGGTGCTGCCTTTGTTGGACTCGCTCCGGCCCGGTACCACGGTCCACGTGGCACAATGGGCGGACCGGTTTCAATCGCTGCGGTCCTCCTTCACCTTGGAACGCAATGCCGCCACCGTCCGCTGCTGGAAAGTGAGCGAGGGAAAGGGTGAGTTGGACCTGTCGGCTTGGCATCTCGAATCGCTGCGGGTGGAAATCCTTCACCGATTGGCACATGAACACGGCATCGCCGCGCGCGCGGTGCCCGAGTTACTGTATCTGACCGAAGCTCAGGTTGAATCCGGAGCTCATTTCGTGTGCGCAACGGCGCGGGTTGAGCGCCGCGGCAACGCATTGCACTGGACATCGTTAACTTGAGCCGCATGACCTCTGAGCACTCCGCCGACCTGCGGCAACGCGCTTTGCGCATTTACCTCATTCTCGCTGCACTGTTCATCGCGAGCCTGGTGGCGTGCAATTTGATCTTCCGAAAGTTCTTTCACTGGAGCCCCATCGAAGGATTGACCTTCGAACAAAGTGTGGGCCTGCTTCCGTACCCCGTTACGTTTTTGGTCACCGACCTCATCTCGGAGTGCTTTGGCAAGCGCCGCGCCAACGAAGTCGTCCTCGCGGGGTTGTTTGCCAGCGCTTTCACGTTGGTCATCGTTACGGTCAGCCAGTCCGTGCCCGCGGCCGAGTGGTCGCCCGTAAGCAACGCCGAATTTGACCACGTCTTTGGTTCTACCATCGTCGCCGTGAGCGCTTCCATGGCCGCTTATTTGCTCGCACAATTCCTCGACGTGCGGCTTTTCCACTTTTGGAAGCGCCTGACCAATGGCAAAAAACTCTGGCTTCGCAACAACCTCAGCACCATTCCCTCGCAGTTTGTGGACACGTTCGCCGTGCTGTTTTTGATGTGCAGCTTGGGGCAAATTGAGTGGGCCCTGTTCACCAGCTTGTTGATGAATGGCTTTGTCTTCAAGGTGTTTGTGGCGCTGGTCGATACGCCACTCGTTTACGCGGGAAGTTGGCTGATCCGCCGACCATTTGGCCTGGCCCTCGGGGAGGAAATTGAGCTCTAACAGTCGTTGGCACCGGCCCGGCGGAAAGCGCTCCTGCAGGTAGTATCTTCGCGGAGCTATGAAACAACCGAATCTTCGAATTGGAAAGGCAATCGTGGCCATGACCATTCTGCTGACCTGGGGATGGGCGACTGCTTTCGCACAAATCTTAGAACCAGTCAAGTGGGAGTTCTCGGTCCATGAAACGGAAAATGACAACGAACTCGACGTGGTTTTCCACGCGAGCGTCGACGCGTGCTGGCACATTTACAGCCAATTCCTCGACGACCCCAACGGTCCCTTACCAACGTACTTCGAAGTAGCGGTTCCCGACGGAGTCGAAAAGGTGGGCGACGTCACCGAGTGCGATCCCCTGGTGGAATACGACCCCAACTTCATGATGGATTTGAAGTTCTTCGAAGAGGAGGTCTACTGGGTGCAAACGGTCCGTGTGGATCCGGCCGCGCGCAGCGGAGACGTCACCGGTTTCTTGAGTTTCATGGTGTGCGACGCATCGCGTTGCCTCCCGCCCGAAGACATCGATTTTTCCATCGCCCTAGACGAGGTG
>Ga0163109_10004467_pt1 | contig 10622 bp, 11 predicted proteins | sample CRUFie1St13metaG_FD_108704 | JGI IMG/M metagenome (GOLD analysis project Ga0163109, IMG submission 108704) | Marine microbial communities from the Costa Rica Dome - CRUD Field 142mm St13 metaG | ecosystem: Environmental > Aquatic > Marine > Oceanic > Photic zone | place: Costa Rica: the Eastern... | reverse complement strand
ATTTGTTTGACATATTACCCGCGTTAACCGACGAAATTAAAAAACTTGGTTAAATTATTTTGACATCAGATAGTGAAAACTATCTGATGTCAACTAGCTTAATTGATAATTTAATTGATGGGAATAGTTTTTTAACAACTTTTTCAAAATACTTTGATTTATCAGTTAAATAAATATCTTTTTTATTTTTTTTTGTATTCTTTAGTCCGTTATTCATAATATATTGCTTAATTTGTTTTGTTATATGAATTGCTGAATCTATTATTTCGACATTTTCTCCGATATTCTTTTTAATTATTTTTTTCAAAAAAGGGTAATGAGTACAGCCCAAAATTAGATAGTCTAAATTAATTTTTTTAAAATTTTTAATATTTTCACTAATTATTTTATCAGCATATTTATTTTTAATAAGTCCCTCTTCAACTATTGGAACAAAAATTGGACAAGGTTTTGCAAAAATTTTTTTAATTTTTTTCTTTTTCAATCTTTTTTGATATGAATTACTAAGTATAGTAGATGGTGTTCCAATAATTCCTACCTTTGAATTGTCCTTTTTTTTAATACCAGCTATGCCTGCATCAATTACATTAAAAATAGGTATATTAAAATATTTTTTTAATTCTAAAGTTGAATAAGAAGAGGCAGTATTACATGCAATTACAATAATATCACAGCCTTTATCAATTAAAAATTTGGCATTATTAATTGAATATTCTAATACTGTTTTCTTCGACTTTGTACCATATGGTAATCTAGCTGTATCACCAAGATAAATATAATGATGATCTGGTAATTTTTTTATCAATTCTCTAAAAACAGTTAATCCACCAATACCAGAATCAAAAATTCCTATTTTCAAATTTTATCACCTAAAAATGTTTCAAGTTCAAAGATATTTTTTAAAAAAATAAATTTTATATCTTTTAAGGGTAAATTTTTTGAATCATTTTGAAATTTACTTGGTAAAGCACAATTCTTAAAACCTAATCTATTTAATTCAGATATTCTTTTTTCCATTTTGGATATATTTTTAAATTCTCCGTTTAGACCAACCTCCCCTAGGAATACAATGTCAGATGAAATTTGAATATTTTTTAAGCTTGAAATTAATGATGCCAATATTGCCATATCAATTGCGGTTTCTTTAATCTTTAAACCCTGAGAGATATTTATAAAAACATCCTTATCGGATAATTTATTTCTTGTAAACTTCTCTATAATTGCAACCAACATCATTAACCTATTTATTTCAATGCCATTACTAAATCTTTTCCCATATGATTGAAGTGGTTGGGAAACCAATGACTGGACTTCAACCAAGATAGACCTGGACCCTTCGATTGTAGTCGTAATAGATGTCCCAAAACTATTGTCATTTTCTTTCGATATAAAAATTTCTTCTGAATCATTTATTTCTAACAAACCTTTGGATTCCATTTTAAAGATACCAATCTCATTAGTTGGGCCATAACGATTTTTTGTGGTTCTTAGTAATCTTAAATCATCAGAATCTATGTGATCAAAATATAAAACAGTGTCTACAAGATGCTCTAAAGTTTTTGGTCCAGCAATTACTCCATCTTTTGTAATATGACAAATTAAAATCAAAATCAAACCTTTCTTCTTACAATAATCAGTTAATGAATGCGTTATGGACCTTACCTGTGAAATTGAGCCTGGAACCGTATCAGTATTTTCGGAATCAAGCGTATGAATAGAATCTACAACTATGATTTCTGGATTTAATTCTTCAGTGTGGACAAAAATTTGATTTAATTCCTTATCATCCAAAATAAAAAGATTGTTGGATGATATTTGTAATCTTTCAGATCTTGACTTAATTTGAGATAATGATTCTTCTGCAGAAATATACATAACTGAATGATTTATGGATAATTTTTGAGATAATTGAAGTGCTAATGTTGACTTTCCTATTCCAGGCTCACCACCCATTAAAATCGATGAACCCATTATTAATCCGTCACCCAAAACCCTATCTAATTCTTTAATGCCAGTCTTTATTCTTTTTTGATTATCATGTTTGATGTCTGATAATTTATGTAATTTGGTATTTTTGAAAATTTTTACTACTTTTTCATCTTTTTTTTCTTCAAAAGTGTTCCATTCTTGACAATTATAGCATTTACCTAGCTTGGTAGGTGAGGTTTGCTGACAATTAGTACAAATATAAAGCATGTTTTTATTATAATAGAATATAAAAATAATAAATTAGAATTTTTTTATAAAATTAAAATGACAAAAAAAAAGATTTAGTTAGTATATTTTAGAGGTCCTGTAAGGTTAGTTTTTACGGGGTGACGCCTTGATTTAGGACCTCTTTTTATTGTAACATTATTCTATGGATTCTTCTCCTAAAATTGAACCTATTTCAGCTTTTCACAAAGATTGTCCACATTGTGGAAGTTCTTTGTTTCCTGTTAGTAATCAAACAGAAGAAAATAATGATGGGGAAGAGAAGCCTGATAAAGAGTGCCACTGTTGTGGCAAAAAATTTATTATATTATTTGGATGTTAAATTATGCCTTATGTAAATGTTAAAGTTGCTGGAAATCTTTCTGATGAACAGAGAAGAGATATTATTAGCGAGATAACAAAAACATTAGAAAAAGTTGCAGGAAAACCACCTTCATCAACGTATGTACAAATTGACGAAATACCCAGAAATCAATGGGGTGTAGGTGGCAAACCATTATCAGATAAATAGTTAACTAGCTATTTATATCGTATGCTTTTTCTCCATGTTCAGCTAAATCTAAACCGCTATTTTCATCGTCACTTGATACTCTTATGCCAACTAAACTTTTAACAACAACTACAATTATGAACGTAATTAATATAGTAAAAATACCTACAGTTAGCACACCAAAAATCTGCTCATACCATCCTGCATAACCAAACAATGCAATCATTAAAGTTCCAAGAATCCCACCAAATCCGTGAACAGCAAAAACATCTAAAGAGTCATCAATATTTAATTTAGATTTTACTATAGTACACATTTCTTGACACGCAATCCCAGCTGTGAAACCAATAATTAATGCCTCAATAGGAGTAACCGATCCAGAAGCTGGTGTAATTGTTGCTAATCCAGCAATTGTTCCTGTAACAAGGCCAACTAGTGATGCTCTTCCATATTTAAAATATTCATATCCTGCCCAAGATAAAGAAGCAGCTGATGCTGAAATGTGAGTTACAAGTAAAGTCAAACCTGCACTTCCATTTGCCGCAAGTTGCGACCCGGCATTAAATCCAAACCAACCTACCCATAACATTGCCGCTCCTAACATCACATATCCAGGATTATGTGGAGGTTTATTTTTATCCTTTCTAGGTCCTAAAAATACAGCAACAACTAGTGCTGCTAAACCAGCTGTTTCATGAACTACTAATCCACCAGCTAAATCTATAGTTCCCATATTAAATAAAAAACCACCACCCCAAACCCAATAGGTCACAGGAGCATAACAGAGCAACATCCATAATGTCGAAAATATTAATACAAAAGAAAACTTTATTCTTTCAACATATGCACCAATTATTAAAGCAGGAGTGATAACTGCAAAGACCATTTGAAAACCAACAAAAACATATTCAGGAATTGTTCCTGACAAACTTTCAATGTTAATACCATTTAAAAATATTTTAGAAAATCCACCGAAATATTCGTTTGAACCATCACCAAATGCAATTGAATATCCAAAAAGAACCCAGAATATAGACATCAGGCATGCTAACGCAATACAATGCATGAAAACAGATAAGACATTTCTTGATCTAACTAAGCCACCATAAAAAAGAGCTAATCCAGGTAAAGTCATAAAGAGGACCAAAGCTGTAGATGCTAAAATCCAAGAAGTATCTCCTGAATCTAATGTATCATTAGCATATGCATTTTGACCTAAAATCAAAAAAATAAATAAAAAAGGTAATAATTTAGTACCATTTAAAAGAAAATTAACCATAACAATATCTCCTTATATATCTATAGGCAATAAGCATGCCAAGCATGCCTATTGCCGCCAACCAAGGAGATATCTGGTTAGGCTAAATAATTAGTTTTTATTTAAAGTATGGATATGATTCAATTCCTACTTCACTTGCATCTGATCCTAATTCTTCCTCTTCTGAACTTGGTCTCAATCCAACAGTTGCTTTTAGTACCATAAATACTGCTGCTGATAAAACAAACACAAATCCAATAACTGACAATGAACCTATTAACTGCGTCATAAATGATGTATCAGGATTTGAGATTGCTACTGCTACTGTTCCCCAAATTCCAGCTAAAAGATGAACAGGTAAGGCACCTACTACATCATCAATCTGAATACTTTCAAAAAATTTGGTTCCAAAGACTGCGATGATACCACCAACTGCTCCAATCATCATGGACATTGTTGCACTTGGCATCAATGGTTCAGCAGTTATGGAAACAAGTCCAGCTAAGGCGCCGTTCAAAGCAAAAGTAATATCACATTTACCAAACATCAATTGCGATATAATCATTGCTGTAATAAGTCCCGCACAAGCTGCAAGATTAGTGTTTACAAATATATCAGATACCGCTGCTGCATCATCTAATGAAGATATAGCTAACTGTGATCCACCATTAAATCCGAACCATCCTAGCCACAAAATAAAGGTGCCAAGCGTAGCGAGAGGAATACTTGATGCCGGTATTGGAATAGATTTACCATTTACAAATCTACCTAATCTAGGGCCAATTATAATCGCCCCAGCTAGTGCGGCAGCTCCTCCTGCAGCATGGACTAAAGTTGAACCTGCAAAATCAGAAAATCCCATTGCAGACAACCATCCACCACCCCATTGCCATCCCATCTCTATTGGATAGATGATTCCTGATAAAATTGCGGCAAAAAGAAAAAAAGACCAAACTTTAATTCTTTCAGCTATTGTTCCAGAGACAATAGAAACAGTTGTTGCACAAAAGACCATTTGAAAAAACCAATCAGAATGTGAAGCATAACCAGTTGAAATGTCCTCACCTGGAGCAAACATGGAAAAAGATCCCATATATCCACCCTCAGCAATGCCGTATGCTAAATTGTATCCTACAGCATAGAACATGATTCCGGATATTGCATATAAACCTACATTTTTAAGACATATTGTTGATACGTTTTTAGATCTTACCATCCCAGCTTCTAACATAGCAAAGCCAGCTGCCATCCACATTACCAAGAAACCACATATTAAAAATAACAAAGTATTAAAAATAAATGCTGTCTCTTCAGGTGAACCTGTAGCAGAAGCTGAATTTGTTAGAAAAAGAGTTGAAAAACCTAACATAAGAAATAATATAAAATTCTTACTTTTTTTCATATTATTAACCTCCAATTACTTTATTCATAAATCTAAAGGCAACCTTTGTGCCAATTAAGAAATTTAATATTTTTTAATACTGTAAATATGTAAATATATAGTTATGAATAATTTGTTAGATTTAATTGAAAATTCCTCATCAGAAATTATTGGATTATCACAATATGAAGAAAATATGCTTCATGAAGTTACATTTGATAAGATTAATCAATGGTCAACAAATGTTGCATATGAGCTTAAAAAAAAAGGATTGCCAAAAAACTCAAACATCGCTTTATTTGGAAAAAATTCAATCGAATGGATAGTAAGTTTTTTTGGTATTATCAAAGCAGGGTTTACATGCGTACCTATAGATTCAAAACTAAACTTTAATGCAACAAACAATATAATCCATTTATCTGATAGCCTTTTTTCTATATGTGACAACAATAAAAAAATTGGAATAGAAAGTTTAAGTTTTCAAGATATAAGAAATATTTCAAATGATAAAAGAGAAATTAATTTTCAAAATATCGATCCTAATGATATCGCTATTATTTTATTTACGTCGGGTACAACAGGTAATCCAAAAGGGGTGATGTTGAGTCACAATAATATAATTTCCAATTTATATCAAATTAAATCAAAAATATCCTTATCAAAAAGACTCAGAACTTTTTCAATTTTACCCTTAAGCCATGTTTATGAATTAACTTGTAATATACTTTTAAATATAAGCTTAAAAAACAAAATACATTTTTGTTCGTCATTGGATCTAAAAACAATGACTAAGGAATTAAAAGCGTTTAAACCAAACATTTTTCCTGTAGTTCCTTTATTGTTAGAAAAAATTAAATATGGTTTAACAAGAAAGATTAATGAATCTAAGATACTGAAATTATTATATAAATTAAACCCAAATATAATAGGTTTTATAACTAGAAGAAACCTTGGACTACAAAAACTTGATTTCTTCTTTTGCGGTGGAGCCCCATTAGATAAAAAAACAGAATTTTTTTTTAATGATATTGGATTAAGAATTTATCAAGGATATGGTTTGTCTGAAGCCTCCCCTCTAATATCAGTAAATTGTCCAAATAATTATATGATTGGGTCAGTAGGACAAATTGTTAATCAATCACAAATTCAAATACGAAAAAAAGATAAAGAAGGTAATGGAATTATTTTTTTTAAAGGTCCAAATGTATTCAAAGGATATTATAAAAATAAAGTTGAAACAGACAGCATCATGGATGATGGATTTATGAATACGGGAGATATAGGAAAGTTGGATGATAATAATTTTCTATATATCACTGGAAGAAAAAAATTTGTTATTATTGGACCCAGCGGAGAAAATATTTATCCTGAAGAAATTGAAGAGCAAATAAATCAAAACATTGAAATTGAAGAATCGATAATTTTTAGTAAAGATAATAAAAAAATAATAACAATAATAAAATTAAAAGATGAATTTCTTAATTTAGAAGATTCAAAGATAAAAGATATAATTGAAAATATTAATAATAATAATGAAGTCTATAAAAGAATTTCACAAATATATATTACAAATGGTGATTTTGAAAAAACATCAACTCAAAAAATAAAAAGGAATTTTTTAAAAACAATTGATTTTAACGACTATATTGAAATCAATTGATAAGATAAATCCTTCTATACTTGACTTCCGCATCTATAAATGATTTCTTCATTTTTTTTGGTGTTTGAATTAATTCTGCCTCAATTTGCCTGTAAGGTATTTCAATTAAGTTCTCTTTTTTTTCAAAAAAACCTGAAGTAAATTTATATACTGATTTATCAATTTTTTTTATTTTATAATCAAATTCCTGTTTATCATTTATGTAAACAGGTGGAAAGAGTGAGTCTTTCATAATTTTTTCTCGACATAAAGTTAATGATAATAAATCAGTAATTTGAAGACAGCTCAAGTCAAATTTAAAATTATTTAGATTATTAAAATTTGGAACTTTACCTTTAAACATTGATCTAATTATTGAATCAGCTTTTTCTAAGAAGAGTTTTTTTACGTTATCTGGTCTATTAGAATTTAAAATTAAATATTAAAAATGTTCAGATATCAAAATTGCTGAATATGGATTATTACATAAAGATATACTTTTTAGCCACAATTCATTTTGAATCTCATAATCTACATTCTGAAAAGTATAAACTTCATAAGTATCGGAAATTTTTGGATATTTATCATAATCTATCCACCCAAGGTCATGATTTCTGACGGCATATTTTAAATTTTCAATATCATTTGAATTATCTAAAATATCTTTACTTATCATATTTAATATTTCCAAAGAAACCATGGCATGGTCATGCTGTGTTACAAAGCAAATATCCTCATCATAAATTCTTGTTATCATAAAAAAACCTATTGAAAAATCCCTATAAACAAGATACCTTAAAACTGTGCCTAAAGTAGCTATTATTGTTGGAAGTGATTCTGATTTAGAGAAAGCATCAGATGCCTGTACTGTACTAGAAGAACTTTCAATTGATTATGATTTAAGAATTGCTTCTGCTCACAGAACTCCAGAGCTGTTAGAAGAATATATGAATAGCGTTGAAGAAAGAGGCGTTGAAGTAATAATTGCAGCTGCAGGATGGGCCGCTCATTTACCAGGTGTTGTTGCCTCATATACTACCTTGCCTGTGATAGGGATTCCGATTGATTCATCATGTCTCAATGGTTTAGATTCTTTAATGTCTATAGTTCAAATGCCTCCAGGTATACCTGTTGCTACTATGTCAATTGGTAAGGGTGGTGCTAGAAATGCAGGAATTTTTGCAGCTTCAATATTGTCTGTGAAATATCCTGAGGTTAAAGAATCTTTGAATAATTTTAGACAAAATCTCAAGAAAAAAGTAATGAAAGCCGCAGATAAACATAACAAGTAAATTTTGATATTTTCTGAAAAAAACATAAATTTTAATCATTTAACTAATTTGATTTTAAACGGTTCAGTTTTCTGTTATCCAACTGAAACTCTTTATGGTATAGGTTGTATTTATTCAAATCAAGACTCAATAACTAAAATATTTAATATTAAAAATAGGAATGTGAAACAAAAAATGTCTTTATTATTTAAAGATTTTAAAATGCTAAATGACCTATTTTATATAAATGCTTTAGAAAAGAAAATTATAAAAACTTTTCTGCCTGGTAAATTATCGATTTTACTAGAACCCAAAAAAAGAGATAATTTTAATGAAAATCTTGTTGGTGATAATGGTAAAATAAGCTGTAGAATATCTTCACATGATTTTGTGATAAATTTATTTAGTAAAATTAATTTTCCTATAATATCAACTAGCGCTAATGTAAGTGGGAATCAAAATATATATAATTCTTCATTTTTAATAAATGAATTTTCTAGTAAAGTTGATTTCATTGTAGATTATGGAGATATAAAAGAATCTAAGGGTTCAACAATAATTAATATTGTTAATAATAATGTTAATCTGTTGAGAGAAGGTGATATCCCATCAAAAAAAATAATGGAGGTCATTTAAAATGGCAGTAATCAGGGCACTAAAAGGATTTAGATATAACCAGAATAAAATATCAAATATTTCAGATGTGATAGCGCCTCCATATGACGTAATTAATTCGGATCAACAAAAAAAACTCTTAAATTCTAGCCAACATAATGTAGTACACATTGATTTTAACGATGGCATTGGCGATGAAAAATATAATCTATCTAGAAACAAACTAAACCAGTGGTTCGAAAGTGAAATTTTAATTCAAGAGAACAAACATGCTATTTATCCTTATTTGCAAAAATTTGAATTCATGAATGAAACTTATCAAAGATTCGGGATTATGTGTTTGGTAAAATTAGAAGAATTTAACAAGAGGGTAATCTTGCCACATGAACAGACTTTTAGTGGACCAAAAGAAGACAGGTTAAAATTAATACGCGCATGTAGAACTAATTTAAGTCCAATATTTGGTGTATTTGATGATTCTGATAACAAATTTAATAAAATAACATATGATAAAATTAATAATCTTAAGCCTATAATTGATGCTCAGTCCCTTGATGGAATTGCAAATTTAATTTGGAAAATTGATGATGAAAGTATGATTAAAGAAATTGAAAAATATTTCATCGATAAAGAAATATTAATAGCTGATGGGCATCATAGATATGAAACTTCTTTAAACTACATGAAAGAAATAGATTCTGATGAATCAAAGTTTGCCCTTTTTTATTTAGCAGGTTCAAATCAAAAAGGATTATTAATCAATCCTACTCATAGAATCTTACAAAATGTTTCAAATTCAAAAGAAATAATATCTAATTTAGTAAACGATTTTACAATTATTGAGGATGCTAAAAATCTTGATGAAATTAGTCTTCAACCTGATGAATTTATAATTATTTCTAATTCTGAAAATAAAAAAATTAAATGTAAAATAAAAGAACAAGATCTAGAAAAATTCTATTCTATGAGTGTTTATGCTACTCAAGAACTAATAATTCATAAATATAATAAAAACTATGACAAAATAGAATTTTTCAAAAGCTTAGAAGATGCAAAATCCTCAATAATTGAGTCATCATTGGGAGTTATTCTTCCTAAATTTATACCTTCAGATATTATGCGAGTAGTATTGAATAATGATAAGATGCCTCAAAAATCTACATATTTTTATCCTAAGGTAGCAACTGGAATGGTATTTAATAAATTATATTAAATATCTAATTTCGTTTATAATTTTTTCATATGAATCAAAGTAACATAAGAAACTTTTGTATAATTGCTCATATTGACCACGGAAAATCAACTCTAGCTGATAGAATACTAGAGATTACTCAGACAGTTTCAAAAAGAAATATGCAAAATCAATTTTTGGATAATTTAGATATTGAACGTGAAAGAGGAATAACAATAAAAGCTCAATCTGTCCGTATTAATTATAAATCTAAGAATGGTGAAGAATTTATATTCAATTTAATAGATACACCTGGACACGTTGATTTTTCTTATGAAGTTTCTAGAAGTCTAATGGCTTGTGAAGGAGTTTTACTTGTAGTTGATGCTGCACAAGGTGTAGAAGCTCAAACACTTGCTCATGCCTTTTTGGCAGCTGATATGGGCTTAGAAATTCTACCCATAATTAATAAAATTGATTTACCTGCTGCAGATCCTGAAAAAGTCTGTGAGGAAATTGAAAATGCTGTTGGAATTGATTGTAGTGAAGCACTCTATGTAAGTGCTAAAACTGGTGAAGGAAT
>Ga0163109_10004466_pt1 | contig 10623 bp, 15 predicted proteins | sample CRUFie1St13metaG_FD_108704 | JGI IMG/M metagenome (GOLD analysis project Ga0163109, IMG submission 108704) | Marine microbial communities from the Costa Rica Dome - CRUD Field 142mm St13 metaG | ecosystem: Environmental > Aquatic > Marine > Oceanic > Photic zone | place: Costa Rica: the Eastern... | reverse complement strand
TTGTTCTCTTAAAAGAGTATATATTTCAGACATATGATTACATTGTTGCATTCTTTCTAAGAATCCACTATCACGAAACGAAGCAACCCATTCGCATACATCTACTGGATGAAACTGTCTATCAGGATCGTTATATTTTTGACGGCAATAGTTTCTACCAGCTGTTTGTATTGATGTGTGTAATTCAGTTGTACCCCAGATTGGTTGTCTATTTTTGATTGCTTTATCTAAATTAAATCTTATTGATTGTATATAATATAAATCGTTATCTGCTATACGATCAAAATCTACAAACTCTCCATCTTTACCTGATGCTAAGTAATGAACTCCTCTTCCACCATAAAAGTGAGAGATAAATGTATTACCGACAATATTCATAAGCGACATATCAGCACTTGCAATTTCAGTACCAATAAATCTCATACGATCATCAAGTGTAATAGTTGGATGGAAATACTCTACATCTTCTCCAAGACCATAATCGATCTTACCATGACGATTTACATTCTTATATTCTTCGTTTAAATAACCAAGTTGAATACAAGATCGTTGATTGATTTTATATAAAAACCAATTGAACTCTTTCATGAGTTCTTTATCGTAATTCCACCAGTCGTAATTGTATTTAATATTTGACGCGTTCTTCATCCTTTCGTTTCACATGAACAATCGACAAATCAGGATGTCTTTTTTCTATTTCTCTAATTTGTATGGGATCGTCCTCAAAATGTATTCCAATTTCATAACCTAAATCTTTTAGAAATTGTATCATATGACCTTTCCATATACCAGAAGCTTTTCTTCCATAGTGAGGATTATCTCCTCTTGATATTGGATTCATATATACAGTATTATATATGCCTCTTTTATGGAGCATTTTTTCTGTCAATGCTCGATCATGATAAGGCCGCCCCGTAAGAATTATATCATTCTCACAGGGTCTTACGCCAGTGACCTCATCTCCAAAGTAGATCACGCCGTCTATGTCAAATGTATTAACTTTCATAGTCGGTCTTACTGTCCTGGAACGTGTGTGGCAAGTCTTTTGCCTTCGGTCTACAGTCTTTAAGCTGAGCTTCAGTCATTGGAGTAAGTACTCTTCTTGCTAAAGCATCGCATTCAAATTTTGCATCTTCAGTTTTGAGTTGTACTGGAGGCGTCTTTTGAGTCCAAGCTGATGGACCTCTTAAATATCCTACAATACCCATCTCATTTGCTACCTTACAGAATCGAATTGCAGATACCACAACTCCACCAGAGTTTGGCGAGTCTTGAACTGAAAGTCTTGCTGACAATTCGTATCTTGCTCCTGCAAATCCATAAGCTATCATATCAAAGTTTGCAATTTTATTATCAGATGAAATATAATCTCCACCTGGTTTTTGTTGAACAGTTAAAGACGGACCTGCGAATAATGTCATTCCAGCGGTTGACTCATCTCTTACGAGATTTTGTCCTTTTAATACGTTTTCTTTTGAGATATGTTTATTATGCAATCTATATTGTTTTGCCATATTCAAAAAGTCTGTATTAGCAGTTCTTCCTGTTCTAATATGTTCTTGTCCTTGAGTAGATCCAGCTGCCATATTCATTTGGATATGTTGAGTTACCATTAATCCTGAATCTAGCATAGCACCTTGTAGAACTTCGGACATTCTTGAAGCTCCCCAAGCTGATCTCATATCAGATCCTACGATTGTCAAACCAGCATCGATAAATCTTTGCTCAGTTTCCATAGCATCTTTTGTTGAAATCATAGTTGGTATACAATTAACAAAATGTACACCAGCTGCTAAAGCTACGTCTATCCAATATTTTGTTGCTTCTTCAGATCCAACTGGTAAATAGTTAATTAAAACATCTACATTATGATACTGAAGTAATTCAACAGTTCTTTCAAAACTCTCTGCAGGAACTGCTCCATTGACGAATGTTACTTCATCTGGATAGTCATGCATATGTGGCGCAATGCCATCATGCTCTGGAGCTGAATAAACTAATGCGTCTGGACTTACACATGATGAATTACTTGTTGTGGTAATTTTATCAACATGATCCATTGCACAGTTTGGTTGTGCTCTTAAAGCTTTTGCGAGCTTTTTATTTACTTTACGTTTGTCTATATCGAAACCAATAACAAACTCGATATCATGTACTGAATATCCACCGATATCTTCGTACATTAATCCAATTTTATCATCTGGATTTTCGTTATAGTATTGAATGCCTTCCACTAAGGATTTGGCACATGATCCGACACCTATAATGCCGACTTTTATTTTTGACATAATTTTTTCCTCCTATTATATCAGTTTATTTAAGTGAGTGATTTGGCTATGGAGGCCAGAGTAGCTCACTATTATATAGTAGTTATAGTATTTATGATCCCAGTACCGAGTATCATAATCGCTACAGCGTTTAAAATAATTAAAGCTCGATCTTTCCATATCAGAGATACTACAAGCCAACCTGCACATCCTATAAAGGATAATATCTGATCGACTAATTGTAACTCAGGATTTCCTCGAGCCATCATAGCAGATAAAAGGATAACGCTGCTTATCCATTTTATATACCAATCTAAAGTTAATTTAGGAGTTGCACTCTTATAAATTCTTTTAGAATGTTCTAATTCTTCTTTACTGAACTTCTGAGTAGTCATATTGTATTCCGGCTTCATCAAATAATTCGTTAGTTAATTTTGTACTTTCAATCCATCTTTTCGGAGATTCTTTAGAGAATGCTACAACTCTAGATACTCCAACCTGTATAAGTCCTTTTGCGCATTCGCTACAAACTGGTAATCCATGTACATATACTGTGGAACCATTTAAAGAAACTCCATTTTCTGTAGCATTATATATAAGGTTCATCTCTGCATGTACTACGTACTTATACTTTACTTCTCGCATTTCATATCTTTGAGGATCGTCTAATATCTTTCTTGGAAATCCATTATAACCAGTTGCAAGTATTTGTCTGTTTGGTCCTATAGCAACAGCACCTATTTTTCTACTTGGATCTTTTGACCAAGTACCTACATGCCATGCTAAGGCAAGAAATCTGTCATCCCATTTATTTAACAAGATCGAAGTGCCTCTCATATACGTGTAAGTTTTGTGCTTGCCAAACTATATCGCCTGATTCTACGCTAAGTTCTTCAGCTAATTCATTTAAAACAAATTGTTGCCATGCGAAATCATTTTTATAGCCAAAGACTACATCATTAGATCTCATTTGAACTACACAATTAAGTCTATCATCTCGAATATAATAGGTTACAGCATTTGTACAAATAAAATCATTCTTGCCATTTTCGTTATATTCTTTCCAAATACTTGGTCTTTGATATATCATTGAAGCTCTGCGAGAATCTTTATTTTTATGTAATTCAATGACTACATTTTCGAATTGATTATGATACTTTTCACTGTAAATAAGATGACCATAGTTTGAATTAATTTCACCATGAACATTTGCAGTATACTGCCAAGCTTGTGGTGGTTCTTTATCGCTTTCAGGATAAATATCGTTTATATTTGTAGATTCTGATTCATACCATTTAAGTTCTGCATTGACATAAGATTCATTTACAGTACCAAATATGGCTGGTTTATCAGCAAGAAAAGACGCACCGATTATTTCGATTGTCTTTTGACCAGTTTTATCTATTGTAAATTGTTTTGCTTCAAGAGCATTTACAAAGATTTCTGCAATATCTTTAGTTGTCTGCATTTGTTACCCTTTTATTGAACATATCTCTATCGGGATCTTGGCCTTCCATTTTACCACGAAGATAAGACACAGCAAAAGATGCATAATTAATCATGTCTTTATAAGTATCTTCGAGAGATTCGAAGTTTGGATCACTTGGATCTGATTCAAGTAAGGATGTTGCACGCATTACTTTACCAAGAATAATATCATGAATTGTATCAACGCCACGTCTATAATGCATTGCCTGTACAACTGTAGATTCAGAACTTTGATAGTCCTGAGATTTTTTAGATTGTAGTTCTGCACATTCTTGCAAAACTCTTAAACTTTCTTTCATAACGACTCCATTTCATCTTTTAAAACATTAGTATTATTATACCATACTTTTGGCGAAATGTAAACAAGTTTTTTCATTATTTTATTGTATTCATATACGCCATGTAATTCATAGTAATCAGAAAAGCCTTTTATTTTTTTATCCCATTTATTAATCCAGGCATAAATTCTATGAGGCATATTATTTCTACGCTTTGGCCAAGCGTTTTCTAAATCCCATACATATTTTTCTAAAGTACTTTCAAGCTTTTCAACTGATACAGAAACTTTATGATCTACTGGTATACCATCAACATCAAATGTATCTTGATAATCGGCTTCATTATCAGTGTGATCTAAATTTTCAATTGCATAAACTTCAGCGGCATGACCACGTTTAGTCTGAAGTAGTATATCATTATCAAAATCGCGATCTTTATCTTTCGCGTTTGTCTGTATTTGTAATGCTTCGAATACAGCTCTTGTATGCCAGAACTCGTAATTAAGCTGATCTAATGTAAAACTAACCTTCATATATTATGCCTTGCTCATTAAGCGCGGCTCTATTCATTAAATGTCCTTTGATTGTATCATCTTTAGATTGTCCCATATATGGAACTGCATGATAGTTATCCATCATCATTTGATTAACACTTTTTTCTAAATTAACTTCAAATACTGGATGACCTTCATTTTCAACTGAAACAATAAAAAGCTCTCCTATAATTCTACCAAACTTACCTTTATCATGAACAACTAATTCTATATCTGCTCCTTCTAAAACTGATGCTAAAAATTTCTTAGCTTGTTTGCCATAAAACTTTTCTTCTAAATCTCTTGTTCTTGACTCTGGTGTGTCAATACCCATTAATCTGACTCTTTGTTTCATCATTGTAATTTTGAAACCTAAATCAATATTAACGTCTACTGTATCTCCATCCACTACTCTTGTGACTTCGACTTTATATCTGTACATATTACTCCCTTGTGTTGTAAATACTCTATGCTAATCCAACCAAATACCCAATTAATCATTTGTAAAATAAATGGTTATCAATTAACACAGTGTGGTTTAAATGTTTTGCCCAATAAGGATTTACTTGATCATTATGATACCATAATGAACCTTCGGTTATATCAGGATATTCTCCAGATAAAACCATATCTGCAACTCTAATAGAATTTAACCATGTTACTGAATCGACCGGTTCATCAGACTTTCCATCGCAATACCAACTAAATTGACATTTGTTAAGAGCTGGAACCATATTACCTTTCCAATTCTCTTCCATTTTAGCTTGATATACAACTCCACATATTGTTTCCGGAAATTGCAAATCCTCCATTCTATTTATTACGACATGACTTACAGCTATTTGTCCTGCAAAACTTTGATTTGCTGATTCAAAATAAATGTTTTGCGCTAAACAATATCTATCATTGTCATATTCATTTATAGATGCTTGTAAAGTTGAGGGTAATAATAGTAATCCCATAAGCATAGCACCGAATGCCATTCCCCATAGAAATGATTTAAACATATTAAGACCATTATATCTTACTTCTTTATCTACGGCTTTTCCAAATTTACTCATTCATCTCTCCAATCTTTTAACCATTTGCTTCCATCTCTTTCAGCATCTAAAAATACTGCATTTGTAAAAGCTACTGGTAAAATAACAGCAATATGAACTAAGATACTTGTTACTACTGAATATCCAAGCCAACCCATATAAAATGATGCTACAAATCCAAAGTATATTGACCACATTGTAAATAATACAAGTGTGAAGTATGTTTGTAAACTTGGATCTGGAATATATTTTAATGGATTATATCTATTGTCCATTACTAATCTCCAACTATCTACTACGAATAGCATAAATTTTCTAAAGTATTTCATTACATTCTCCTATAAATTATTTTTAAAAACAAAATCAATTGCTCTTGCTGCTTCTTTTTCAAAATCACGTTTAGAATACCAATTGCCAGTATCGTTATCTAAATCACGGCAAAGATATTCAATCTCTTTACCTGTAATAGGATAACCTTTTGACATTGCATTACCTGCGGTTGTAAGCATAATCTCATACATTTTAGCATACCAACCTGTACCTGTAATTCCTTTATAATCATCAATTTGTTTTTGATTGACAAATGGACAATCACGATATGATGTCCAACTATAGTTTGTATTATTTAATTGATTGCGTTTTCTTTCTAATAAAGCTTCTTGTATTGCTGGAGGAAAACGATCGAACATTGTTTGATTTGGTTTTACATATGGATGTTTTTCCATAAGAGTTTCTGGATTCATGATCTCACCATCATGAGAGAATATAAAATTAAAACTATTCTCATATTTTGCTGGTATATAATACATACGACTTAAGTCTTTTGTTTGAGCATCAGCAATATCGCCAATTTCTTTATTTAAAGCATACCAGAAATGTTTAATATCTTCTTTGACAACGCTTTGAGTTAAAGGAAATACCAATCTAAACTTGGGATTCTCAACTGTTGATGAAGCAGTTGAATAGCAAACGTATCGATATTGAGAGTATTTCTCTTCGATATCATGCATTCTACCTTCAAAATCATCTATATCAAGAATCCCGAAGCCGCCCCAAGCAGTGACGTTGTCATTAGCCCTCGTTGTATCGGGGAGATAAACTGCAGGACTAATCAGCGGAGCATCCTTCTTTGTAGGATACTTCGTTGACTCTGATAGTTTATACAATATTTGTTCAAACTCATCGAATGAATTATAGTCCATTCGTTTTTCAGTTTTGTTATCGTATATACTATCGAATATTGTTAAGCTTACCATGATTATCGCTGTGATCTGGTCCTTCCCAACCTTCCGGTTTAATTAAGTCTGGTAATCCCAAAGGATTTGGTCTTTCTGGTTTTACACCTGGTTCTTTTGCTAAGTTTGCTTTAAGAATTTCATTCCAAGCTTTATGAGCATCAACACCAAATGCATCGAGTGTACCAATTGCTACAACACAAAGATCGATAAGACCATCAACTATTTCTTCAGCATCCATACCTACAAGAGCAGCTTCTGTTTCGCTGAGTTCTTCTTGTAAAAAATCAATTCTAAATTCTAAATATCTTTTAAGTTGATCGGGATTATCTCGATTGTCATGCATCCATTTATGAACACCATATTTGTATTGCATTTCATTTATATCTTTTACCCAGTCTTTGCTCATACTATGATGTCCTTTTTTGGTGTAACGATTGATGAACCCATACTTTTTACTTGTTCTTGTAAATCGTCAGCTGGTTCAACTGTAAAAACTACAAAGGACTTATCAATTGTAACTCCATCTTTAGCTTTTGTATAAGCCATAAATGGCATCATACCTATTCTACCTTCTCCGGCAGGAATAAGTGTATAACCATCTTTAATTGTAATAAGGTTTTCAGTCTCTGTGACTTCACCTATTATTTCCTCACCCGAGGATAAACGCACTAATAACATTTTTTTCTCCATAAGTATATCTATTATACCACATTTTCAGTGATTTGTAAACGATTAATTTCATTTATTTTATCCAAAGAAATCTTCCAATGAAGCAACTTCTTCTGATGTCCAGCCAACTGCATCCAAGATCGGTTCAATTGGATCGAGGAAAGTCTTTTGGAATTGCACTTCATGATCAATATAATTATGTAAGCCAAACTCTTCAGGAAGATAGTCTGGAAAAGCAATTACATTTTCATGTATCGTGTTTGGTTTTCGAAGATAAAGAAACTTGATTTTATCTCCATTATTGATTGTTGTATATTTCTTTTGTAAAGCCATGTCGCCTACAAGCTTATTGTACATGATCGATCCACGTACGTGTATGGGCGTACCTTTTTTATAGATTGTATCTCTTGACTGAAACTCACGAACTTTACTGACTCCACGAGGAAAAGCAATTTGATCTGGAGACAAAGTCTTAAAATGATTTTTGAATTGTTCAATTGCTTCTTGAACTGATGCTTCATCTTTTTGCATAATGACTTTGAATATCTCTTTAAGAGCTTCACGACATGGAGCTGGAGTAGAAGACTTAATTGCTTCAATACCCATAATTTTTTGTTTTGGTTCACGATATCTTACGCCTTCGTTATCATGTACGTTAAGAATATATCTTTTCTTTGCTGTCCAAAGACCACGATCTGCGATAACTTCACGTTTCATAATCATACGATTATCTACACCACCAAGCAAAGAGTAAAGATCGGCATAAGACTTTTCAAGTTCTGGTTCTAACATGTCTTGACAAACTTTATCTAGAAAGTCAATTGTATTATTAGGTGAGAATTTCTGTACAAGATCATCTAAGCCCACATACAGCGAGTCTGTGTCGATTGCGACGACATAATCTTTCCATTCTTTGTTTTGTAACACTCGATTGAGGTAGGAGTTAATGGAATACTCTGCCCATCGAATTGTAAGTTGTCCGGTAAGGGTGATGGCTTCGGCAATTCGTTGATCGAAGAAACGAAAATAGCGATTACCCATAGCACCATACAAGCTATTAAGGAGAATCTTAATCGCCATTTGTTGGTTTTCAGAGATTGCAATGTCTCTTTCAATGTTATATAGTTCTTGTTTATCATTTTTATCTACCTTTTGTAATTTTTTTTGAGCATCAATCATATTCTTTTTAACTTCAACTCTTTCTTTATACATTTCATCGACAATAAATGGAACAATACCAGTTTTATCAGTGTTGAAATATTGGCCATTGGCTGCAAGAGCTTTACCTTTATTATCTGGTCTTGAAGATTTTGTAAGTACACCTTCAATATCAAATTGAGTTATCTCTCCATTTGCAATTGTCTCGGGAGACATATTGTATTGCATAATGATTGATGGATATAGAGAGTTTAAATCAAAAGAAACAATATTGTCATGAATTCCAACATGAGGATCTTTTACAAAACCACCTGGATAAGCTGATTTTGTTTTATCTTCAATAAATGGTACAACAATTTTGTTTTTATATAGTCTTCGATATATGATTGTATCCCAGATGAGAGTTGTTCCAAACGTGTCATTATAGTTAACACCGCCTTTATAAGCCATAGTCATACAAAGTGTAATAAGGCCAAGTTTATCTTCAAGGCGATCTACAAGCTCAACGTCTTTAATATTATAATCAATAAACTTTTGATGATTATATTTGTACAGAGTGTGTAGATTAGAATATTCATCATAGCTGAGTTTCTTTTCGCCAAGGACTACATTTGCTATATGATCAAGTTTATAAGACTCTTGAGGACCATACGAATAGCCAAACTTTTGAAAGAGATCGAGATAGTCAAGAATAGAGATACCTTTTAAATCGTAAGACGTTTGTGTACGTCCCATCTTTGTAATATCTCTTCGATCGATCATTTGCCAAGGGCTTAGTCTTTTAACATAAGCTTCACCAAGCATACGATTAATACGATTGACAAGATATGGAATATCAAAGAAACGTACGTTCCAGCCAGTCACAACATCAGGACTGTGATTATTCCAATGAGTAATAAAGTTAATGAGTAAGTCGTCTTCACGATCAAACTTACGATAGATGACACTATGATCTTTCATGTAAGATTGTTCTGAGTCATAATCGCCAAGACCCCAGATATAGTATGTGTCATTAATATTGTTCTTTAAAGCAATCGATATAATCTTATGATCGGCTTTATCTGGCTCAGGGAAACCATCATCAGAAGCAACCTCGATATCGATTGTTGTTACGTTGATAAGATTACGATTGAATCCAATTTCACCTGGATAGTAATCGTTAATGAATGCAGGAATATATTTTGTATTGCCATAAATTTGTTTACCTGCAACTGATTTGTTTGCTGTTACATATTCGTTTGCTGTACGCATTGAGTCAAATCTTTTACCTGCGTTTGCAATACCAACAGGAGTACCGTCGAGAGCTTTCCACTCGGTTGGAAGATTTGTTGATGTAAAAAGTATTGGTTCATACTTTATTTTCTTTTCGATTCTACGGCCATGATCATAGCCTCGAAGTAGAATCATGTTTCCATAGCGAGAAACATTAGTGTAAAATTGCAAATTAGTCATTATGTATATTATACCACAGTTTCGTCCATTTGTAAAGGACTTTTTTCAAAAAGGTTGGGGGAAGTTTCCCTCCCCCGCATGAATGAAAATTAGATACCCATTGCGCTTAGCCATATTAAAGCTGGTCCTAGTCCAAGAATTCCAACCATAATGACTGTAGCGTAAAGGGTCTCTCTAACATCTTCATATTTATTCATATAATGATAAATGTGTCTCATGTTATCTCCAGTAAAAATGTTTATTACATATCTACTGGGTGTTCGCTGATACTAGCCTTTCAAAAAAGATTTTTTCTTTGATGCCCCAGCAGACCCTATATCGATCTTCCTAGGACGCTTCTCTTCCGGAAGTTCCACTCTGGCATACACCACTAGTATTCCATCCTCAAGATCAGCACCATCTATTACGACAAATTCTGAGAGTCGGAAGCTCTTCTCAAATTTGCGAGATGAAATGCCTTTATACGCAAATTCACGCTCATCTTTTTCTACTTCACCTTT
>Ga0163109_10004465_pt1 | contig 10624 bp, 9 predicted proteins | sample CRUFie1St13metaG_FD_108704 | JGI IMG/M metagenome (GOLD analysis project Ga0163109, IMG submission 108704) | Marine microbial communities from the Costa Rica Dome - CRUD Field 142mm St13 metaG | ecosystem: Environmental > Aquatic > Marine > Oceanic > Photic zone | place: Costa Rica: the Eastern... | reverse complement strand
GAGCGGGTAGCGGGAATCGAACCCGCACCTTAAGCTTGGAAGGCTCTTATGATACCATTTCACCATACCCGCTCAACAAATTCTGGTGATAGTAGAATGAGTATTCTCCGTCAAGTCGATAGGATAACATTAAGTAAAAATTCTCAAAGCATTAAACGCGGTTTATCAAATCAGGACAAACCGATTTGTTGAAGTTTATGGCAAGCGATACTTTATGGGTCGTTAAGGTCTTATCATCAGTAGGATGCACCAGAACAACATGATGCCAGAACCAGGGCTTTGTCAACGGGGCTGGGCAAACGATTTGATATGCACTCCAGCATCGGTAAGCTCCTTTCGCAGTCGCGAGGCCATCTGAACTGCATTAGGTGTGTCGCCATGAACGCATAATGTATCGGGTTCGACGGCAAGCTTCTTGCCACCCACCGTCGGTATCAAACGGTTCACTACCATTTCCAGAACCTGGTCGACGCTTTGCTGGATATCCAAGATAACAGCACCGGGTTCCGAGCGTGGTGTAAGCTGCCCCTGGTCATTATAAGTCCGGTCTGCAAATACCTCTCGAACCACCGGCAGCCCAGCTTTTTCGGCAGCTTTTTCCGTTTCCGAGTACGGCAGTGCGACAAAGGGCAACTGCCGATCAACTGCCACAACGGCTTGTACGCAGGTTTCGGCTAGGCTGGCATCTTCAGCAGCCATGTTGCCTAGGGCCCCATGGGTCTTGACATGAGTCATTTCGTAATCCTCAGCAGCAGCCATGCCCCGCACCGCAGCAATTTGGTAGATCAGTTGAGCCTCAAGGTCTTCGGGTCGGTCACCGATGATACGGCGACGGCCAAAACCATAAAAATCGACAAAGGAAGGATGCGCCCCAATTGCAATGCCATTCTTTTTTGCGTTTCTAATCGTACGTTGGATCACAATAGGATCGCCAGCGTGAAAGCCACACGCGATGTTGGCAGTAGTTACGACCTCCAACATCGCCTCGTCGTCCCCCATTTTATAGGCACCAAAACTCTCACCCATGTCACAATTCAAATCGAGGGTTCTAATCAACGTGTTTGTCCCTATTTTCTGCTGATCGTGCTCGCGCAAGACCCATGGTGAAATATCTTGAAATCCACTTGCTCGTGTAGTTAGTTAAACCTATTATGTAATGAGTTTCAAGGGAGCATGAGGCCATGCGAAAAGGCACTGAGCGAGTATGAATCGACGAGAGTACTTCGAACGGAACGCATACAGCCCGACAGGAAAGCACTATACCTCATCCAAAGCCGGGCACTTCAGACCATACCTGTGTACTGAGGACAAAGATGTACCTGGCGCTTATAACCCAATATCGGTTTGTCCTTCATCCAGAGAAATCTTTCCTCTTTGGATAAAAATTACACTGTTTGGGAGAGATGGGAAATTGAATAAAGGCGAATTCAGGTATTGCTGGAAGCTTCACCATTTTCTTGAGTATCAGGCAACAATCTTGGTCGCTCTGACTCCGCCTTTAGTTTTTGTGATAATGGTTTCTCTCACATGGCTGATCACTTTGTTCCAAAAAGCTGCCCATTTGCTAACGGTGCGGATTATAGCGCGAGGATAAGTAGGTATGGGACCAAAGGCGCGCATCCTTCATTGCGGGGAACAGGCCTTCAGCGTTGAGCTTGCCGATGAAATCGACGAAAATGTTAATCTTCGCATAATTGCATTGGCCAAACACTTGAAAGAGGATCCGCCGGACGGGCTCGTTGAGTTGATCCCCTCCTATCGATCACTTCTCGTATGCTTTAATCCCAGCCAGATTACTGGAAAATCCATGGAAAGGGCATTGCTCGACCGGCTGGACCAAGTACACAAACCTAAGGTAAACACCGGAGCGCTGTGGGACATCCCGGCGGTTTATGGTGGCGAAGTTGGATTGGACCTTGATGATCTTGCCTATGAAAAGAACCTGAGCCAACCTGAGTTCATTCAACTCCATTCCAGCTCAACCTATCGGATATACATGATTGGGTTCGCGCCCGGCTTTTGCTATCTAGGTGGATTACCAGAGGTCTTGCACACGCCGCGCCTACCTCAGCCAAGGCCTAACATTCCCCAAGGGGCGATTGGCATCGGCGGTCGGCAGGGAAGCATCAATTCCGTGGCTGGCCCCTCGGGCTGGCGTTTCATCGCGTGGACCCCCTTAAAGATCTTTGCGCCAGAGCGCCTTGAGCCATTCCTACTGCGGCCTGGCGACCGGGTACGCTTTGTCCCAGTCAGCGCCGAGGAAGGCAATGATTTGTCCCGCCGACAGGCTAGTGGCGAAATCATTGTGCGGCCACAATAGCCATGCCGTTTGTGGAGGTGCTGGATACTGGTCCTCTGACGACCATACAAGATGCCGGGCGGTTCGGATTACGCGACTTCGGAGTGTCACAGGCGGGGCCAATGGATCAACTGGCTTTTGAAATGTCAAATTTACTTGTTGGCAATGTTAAAAGTGCCGCAGCATTTGAATTTGCATTGAACGGCGGACGGTTCCGATTTGACGCCAATACTGCCGTGGCAGTGACCGGCCCTGGGGTCGAACTAAGCATTGACGGCGCTGCGATGGCTACTAACCAAACTCTAAAAATCGATGCTGGACAGATCTTGTGCATCGGTCCTGTTCGCAACGGGCTCTGGGGCTATCTCGCTGTCGCGGGCGGCATCAATACACAACCCGTACTAGGGTCGCGCGCGACACATCTACGTTTTGGCCTGGGCGGACTGGCGGGACGCTCTCTGGTTGGTGGCGATCGAGTGCCGGTGGCTAGTACCGATGGCTCACCACCTGTTCGCATTGCCGAGCAGGATTTGCCGAAAACTGACCAAACTCCGATTAGAGTGATCCTAGGGCCTCAGGATGACTATTTTCATCCCGATATGATCGCGCAATTTCTGTCCACCACATTTAGGGTCTCAACCCGCGTCGACCGAATGGCAAGTATTCTCGATGGCGCACCCTTGATCGCAACACGAGGACACGATATAATTTCTGATGCCACTATACCAGGTGTAATCCAAGTACCAGCGTCCGGCCAACCTCTGATCCTCATGGCCGAGGGTCAAACCACTGGCGGTTATCCGAAGATCGCTACAATCATCGGAGCTGACTTGCGCCGAGTGGCTCAGACCGCCCCGGGCAAAAATCTTTCGTTTGTGGCCGTTGCTCCAGAAGAAGCTGAAGCCGCCTTGCTCGGTTATCGCAACCAGCACCATAAAATTTTGAAATCAGTTTGCCTAGCGAAATTTGGTCAGATCTGTAATGCCCAGCTATACAGCACAAACCTTATAAGCGGCGTTTGGGATAGTAATACTGGGAAAGAGTGAATATGGAAAGAACCTTGCAATCACAAGATGCATATAAAACAATCAATGTATTGATCGATAATGTCACCTGCCGTATCAGCCAGGCCTATCGTGTCAGGCTTCTAGCCAAGCCAACGGCATTTTCAAATATCAGCTTCATGGAGGCACAGTCAAAAAAAATTGCTGATGAAAAAGGCATGCAGGTATGACAACCAGTCCCAAATGCCTTATCGTGCAGCCAATACATCAAATTGGCATTGAGGTTCTTCGCCGCGCCGGGATCACCCCGATACTTTGCCCCGATCCTTCGCCTGAAACGGTACTGCAGATGATCTCGGGGTGTTTTGCGGTCATCACCCGCGATGCCGGGCTGAACGCCGAGGCAATTGCTGCTTCTGGTGCCCTTCGGGTTATCGCAGTGCACGGCACCGGCCACGACACAGTCGACAAGTCAGCCGCAATGGCAGCCGGTACAATTATCTGTACCACACCTGGGGCAAATGCACGCTCGGTCGCCGAACTTACGCTGGGTCTGTCATTGGCGCTTGCTCGCCGTATCCCAGCAGCAGATCGAGCCGTTCGTGATAATGAGACTGGATATCGTGAGCGCGAGTTCTTCACTGAACTAAGAGGTAAGACCGCTCTAATCGTCGGTTGGGGCCATATCGGGCGATTGGTTGGGACAATGTTCTCAAGTGGTCTGGGAATGAAGATCCTTGCGTTCTCACCCCGGGTTGCCAATATTCGGGGTGCCAAAAAAGTTCACGATCTGTTTGTTGCACTCGCCCAGGCGGACCTTGTTAGCTTGCACACACCGCTGCGGCCTGAAACGGTTAGTATGATCGATGCTGAGGCGTTTGCTTCCATGCGGCCTGGCGCCCTATTGGTCAATACCGCCCGTGCAGGGTTGATCGAAGAAGCCGCACTCACCCACGCACTTGAGCATGGAGTGGTTGCAGGAGCAGCGCTGGACCTGTTCTCACCGGAAGCACCTACCGGTCCGCTGGGCCGTAATCCACGAGTCATACTAACGCCACATCTAGGTGGCACCACCGAAGAGGCGCTGGCGCGCACTGCCAAGGCAGCCGCCAAAAACGTGATCAGCGTGCTGAACGGCATTGAACCAAACACGGCACTCAGCACAAAGGAGTATATCTCATGAATCCTGCGAATTTTCTGCCCATGCTGACCAGGGTGCTCGAAGAGGTAAACCAGATCTCGCTGCCGGGGCCTGGGTTTACACGTCCGTCCTTTAGCAACGAGGAAAGTCGCGCCCATACATGTATTGCGGGGATCTGTGAGACACTCGGACTCAAAATCCGCCGGGACCCTGCCGGTAACCTCTTTGCCCGGCTTCCGGGGCGTAACCGGTCATTGCCAGCGGTCCATATTGGATCGCATCTGGATACCGTCAGTCAAGGTGGAGCATTTGACGGAACAGCAGGCGTCGCGGCTGCGGTAGCGCTGGCTGCATGGTTCGCAAAGAAAGGCCAACAACCTCAGGCCGACATGATTGTTACCGTCATACGCGCCGAGGAAAGCGTCTGGTTTCCAGTTTCCTACGCCGGATCGCGTATGGCCCTGGGACTACTCAATCCGGAGGAGCTTAACGCTAAGCGTGTAGATACAGGCCGTACGCTGGCCGAACATATGCGCGATCAAAATTTTGACCCGGATGCTATTTGGGGGCTAAATCCACCACGCAAAGCATGCTTTATCGAGGTTCATATTGAACAAGGGCCGGTCCTGAGCATAGCTGGCGATCCATTTGCCCTAGTGACCGGCATACGAGGTAGTTTACGCTACCGTACGGCTCAGATCCATGGCACGTGGGCGCATTCCGGTGCCGCCCCGCGCAACACTCGCGCCGACTCGGTCTTTGCCTTTGCCGATCTGGTCAAAGCACTGGATAGTGACTGGTCCGAGGCGTTGGCACACGACGAAGATCTCGCGGTGACTTTCGGCATCGTCAATGCTGCAAGTCCAATCCATGCAATGGCCAAAGTGCCTGGACAACTGAGCTTTTGCCTAGATTTGCGTTCGGATGAAAAGGACATCCTCGAACGCACTAATGCTAAGCTTGCAAAGCGGATAGCCAAGATCGAAGCTGAGAGGCCCGGTATCCGGTTCGTGCTTGGACCACAGAGCCACTCGACTCCGATACAATTGTCAACAACGCTATTGAAAGGCCTGAGGCAGGCCGCTCTAGACCTGAACCAGCGCCCACCTGAAATGCTATCAGGAGGGGGGCACGACGCCGCAGCATTCGCCGCCGCTGGATGGGATGCCTCAATGCTGTTCGTACGCAACGAACACGGAAGCCACAATCCCAATGAGACTATGGATCTACAGGATCTCGCCGAAGCGGTTGCCGTGCTCGCACACTGGCTCGACCACAAATAGAATGGAAGCTAGCACAAGAAATACTCACTTAATGCAGATTAAAAATAACATCCTCATCGAAAGTAGCGCGCATGGCAAAGACATTGCTCATTTTGACCATGCAGTATATAGTCAAAAACCTTTATGTCCTCGTTCATAGCTTCTCGATTTCTTAACTAAAATCTGGCCATGACCACAGTAACCCGCGACCTTGATCCTGAGGCCACCCACCACTACCTGATAACTCGATTAATATCAAAATTGTCCTAATGATACAAAGAGCAATCAAGTCAGCCATCTCTAGTATTTATCGGCGGAACAACTCTATTGGGAGCTCGCTAAAAACCTCTGGTGTTCCGGTCTCGCAAATTGCAAAGGTCTGGCCAACACCGGCCATGACCCCGGTTCGAGTATCTGGGATCATTATATGCACAAAAAACACCATCCCCGGCTCCATAATCAGCGGGTTTCCTGAATAGATCATCGGTGGAACATCCATCCAAGTGGGTTTGAAAGTGCAACCAAGGGCATAGCCACAAGCAGCAAAGCGTTCTGTGGCAAAACCTGAAGCATCCAGAACCTTGCGATGAATGTCGTCAAGCTTTCCGAGGGCTGCACCAGAGCGAGCAGCCTCTTTGATCTGATCGAGCGCCTCAGCTGCGACATGCATCATATCGTGCTGCCGGGGATCCGGAATGCCAACGGCCACGGTAGATTCGATACACACGTGATAGCGGCAAAATGAGCCTGCTAACTCGATCAAAACCTGATCGTTCTCTTCGATCCGACGCGGTCCGCCAATGCCGCGACCAAAAAGTGCACGCGGACCGGTGTTTACAAGTGGGCCTCCTGCTGGTGGATCTCCGCCCCCACTCAACATTGCGGTAAGCGCGGCTGCGCTAAGTTCGCTCTCGGTGGCTCTTGGAACAGCTGCATCAAGCGCAGCTAGAACCGCAGCATCGGCCAACTTTCCAGCCTCACGAGTCTTGGCAAGTTCTGCTTCAGACTTTACGAGCCGCTGACGCCTCACAATATCTGATGCATCTTCCAGCACGCATACCCCGTCGAGTGCAGCCTCAAGCATTCGACCATTGGCCGCCGTCAGTCCGTAAGTTGCAAATTCCACGCCAATACGTCCACCCTGCAGGCCAAGTTCACAAAGAATGTCACGCAGGTCCTCAGCCGGATCAGCATCCTCGGCATTGAGCCAAATGCGGATATCGTCGTAAAGCGAGGCAACTTCAGCCTGCCGCAGATCTGGTCGTCGAGTCAGTAACACAGTTGGCCGTTTATCGGCGGTGATCACCCCGACCTGAAAGAAAACATAGCCCGAGGTGTCAAAGCCCGTTAGATAATAATGGCTCTCCTGTGCAAATACCAACAACGCATCAAACCCCATGCGGCGAAGCTCCGAACGCGTAACCGCTAGCCGGGCGGCATGCTCTTCAGGCGGAAACCGCAATGATACTGCACGGCCGTCAGTGGTTTGAGCCTCGATCTCTTGAAACGCAAAGCCACTCATAGCACCTCACAGATATCACAAATGCACAACAGGTAGATTCGTACCATGTCAAGGTAATCGGGAATGTCCACGCGTTCGTCCGGCATGGTGTTGTAGCGCCCTCCTGGACCACAGACGACACCCTCCATGCCGGCATGAGCATAGAGATGCCCAGCATCAGTTCCATAGAATCCAGGCGGAGTGATCACGCCAGTCGGCTGCGGTGCGCCTCGCACTGCCTCGTAGGCGGCATTCAGCGCGGTTACGATCCGAGCATCTCTTGGAACCTCGAAGGCTGGCATACTAGAATGACCCTCGCTCTCCTCAATCCGTACGTCGGCCTTCAGGCCCGGCCAGTTTGCCTCAAGCCCATCAAGCACCCGGCGAAAATCCTTAAGCGCATTAGCCTTACTCTGGCCTGGCCCAATCCTACCAGACCCAGTGAGCCGGGCGAAATCAGCAACCTGAGGTGGCCTCCATTCTTCAAAGCTTTGCCCCAGTGCACCGCGGATTGTGCCAATATGCACCCGATTAATGCTGCGGTGCTCGCGGCTCGGCGCATCTGAAAACGTCATATCTGTCAGCTGCGGAATCAGGTCAGAAGCCGCACGGATAGCGTCCACTGCCTCTTCTCGCTTGGACATGTGCCGAGTAATACCCGTCAATTCTATCGTAAAGACAAAGGCATCAGCGTGCATGGTGAGCGCCTGCAAATCGGTTGGTTCTGAGTTAATGAAGTAATCCGCCCGGATTCCTGCTTGAATGGCGGCATAGGTGCCAACCCCGCCCTGAAGCTCCCCGACAACATAGGTCAGGATGATATCTCCCTTCAGCCGTTTGCCATTCTGGATCAGTGTTCGTACGGCGCAAAGCGAGGCGGCGTCTCCTGCTTTCATGTTCGATACGCCGATCCCATAGATGAATTTATCATCGACTAGCCCGCCCCAAGGATCGACCGTCCAGCCTTCGCTGACCGGGTTCGTGTCAAGATGTCCATTGAAAAGCAGGCTCTTGCCGCCGCCAGTGCCGCGCCAGATGCCGATGGCGTTCACACGGTCGCCCTCTACTGGCTGAAGATATGATTCAAGTCCCATTTCAGACATAATTTCAACCATACGAAGCGCAAGAATACGTTCGCCTTCGGTTTCAGAGTAGCTTTTGTGTTGGACCATCTCAGCAAGGGTATCTAGGCAAGCCTGTTCATCTATGTTTTGGGCAAGTCGATGGACATCTTTCATCTGGAAGTCTCCTTTTTAGGTAACTTGACTGGCATGCGATGGAACTGCTTCCATTAAAGCGCGAGTATAAGGATTACGTTCCGACTTTTCTATTTCGCCTCGCTGAAAGACATCTACCAGCCTGCCGTGATGCATAACGCAAATCCGGTGTGCAAGTTGGCGGACAAGGTTCAGATCATGGGTGATGAAAAGGCATGCAGTTCCAGTTTGCTGCTGCAGTTTTACAAGAAGATTGGCGACCGACGCCTGTACCGATACGTCCAATGCGGCAGTGATTTCATCACATATTACAAGTTTGGGTTCGGCTGCAAACGCACGGGCGATTGCAACGCGCTGTTTCTCGCCACCAGAAAGTTGATGCGGGAACCGGTCTGCGAACTCTACCGGAAGACGAACCTTTTCCAGAAGCTCTTCGACACGCCCTGCGCGCTTTTCCGTCGGAACGATGTTATACAGCTTCAGGGGTCGGGAGAGGATTTCGTAAACGCGCTGCCGCGGATTGAGCGATGCATCTGGGTGCTGAAAAACGATTTGCACGTTACGGCGGTAGTCTCTGTCGATCTTGCTTCGACTTACGAAATTCTGCTTACGGAAACGGATAACCCCATCAAAGTCCTGTAAGCCAGACAGAACCCTGGCAATAGTCGATTTGCCCGAACCTGATTCACCAACTAATCCGACAAGCTCCCCCTCGAGGACTTTGAGATTAATATCTTTAGCACCTAGATGTGTCGGTTTGGGAGACAAAAGCTGGCCAACCCTTGACTGACGGCCATATTCAACAGTTACGGCCTCCGTAGAGATGAGCGCCTGCGCTTTAGGCGGCGGTTCAGTTGCTCCCAACCAATTCTTCGGACTTGGCAACGAGTCCAGTAACGCTTTTGTGTATGGTTCTCTAGGACTCCCGAACACCTTACTACGCGACCCACTTTCGACAATCTCCCCAGCCTTTAGCACTGATACCTTGTCGGCCACCCGTGAAACTAAACCCAAATCGTGCGAAATATAGAGCGCCGATATCGATGTTTCGTCCTGCAACTGATTGAAAAGCTCCAAAATCTGCTTTGCCGTAAGAATATCAAGCGCAGTCGTTGGCTCATCAAAGATGATTAATTCGGGGTTGCAGGCGAAGGCGGTAGCTATAACAACTCTTTGTTTTTCTCCTCCTGATGCCTCGTGCGGAAATCGACGCAGCATCTCCCTAGGTTTAGCTATTCCAGTTCTAGCTAGTGCTTTTTCACTTTCCTCTAGCGCCTCCTGCTGTGTAAAGCCCTGATGACGAACAAACACCTCCGACAACTGATCGCCAAGGCGCATCGTCGGGTTCAACGAGGTAGAGGGATCCTGAAATACCATGCTGACCCTACGTCCTCTGATCTCAAGAATTTGCGGTAATGTGCAGTCACGAAGGCTTTCACCAGACAGCAGCAATCTTCCATCGTTCTCTGTTGCGCTGACTGGAAGATAGCGCAGGATGGCCCAAGCCAAAGAGGACTTACCAGAACCTGACTCTCCAACAAGTCCGAGGGTTTGGCCTTGCTCTACGGTAAGGTTGATGTTTTTTAGTGCCTGGAGAGGACCAAATTTAGTGGCATAACTCAGCGAATAATCCGAAACCTGCAGGACGGGCGCTCGCTCATTAACGCTATAAGTCGAAGCACTCTCCATCCTACTGGCTCTGCCTTGGGTCGAGACTATCACGTAACGCATCTCCAAACAGGTTGAAACCCATAGCGGCCAAGGCAATAGCTACACCGGGAACTGCCACCGTCCAGGCGTTACGGAACATAAATTGCCGGGCTTCAGCAACCATTAGACCCCATTCTGTCGAAGGGGGTTGGGCGCCTAGGCCAAGAAAACCTAGTGTAGCACCTATCATGATAGCAAAAGCAACCCGAATAGAAGATTCAACAATGATCGGTCCTGCTGCGTTGGGAAGCACTTCTCGCAGCACCACGTAATGCGAAGGTTCGCCTCGTGCGATTGCTGCTAAAACGTATTCACGTGTGCGAATTGAGAGGACCGAACTGCGCGCAATCCTTGCCATACCAGGAGTAAAAGCAACAGCCACGGCCAACATTGCCTGCCCCATACCTCCACCCAGAAAGGTCACGATTAGCAGCGTAAACAGCAGTTCGGGAACCGCTAGAAGTCCATCAAGAATGCGCATAATAACGCT
>Ga0163109_10004464_pt1 | contig 10625 bp, 10 predicted proteins | sample CRUFie1St13metaG_FD_108704 | JGI IMG/M metagenome (GOLD analysis project Ga0163109, IMG submission 108704) | Marine microbial communities from the Costa Rica Dome - CRUD Field 142mm St13 metaG | ecosystem: Environmental > Aquatic > Marine > Oceanic > Photic zone | place: Costa Rica: the Eastern... | reverse complement strand
TTAGAGGTCACCTATTTCAGGATACACCGGCCGACATGCGCTACTATGCGGGTGTTTTCAACGGCGAGGGAAGAAGTGTCAACAACGCAGATGACAACCTGATGTATATGGGTCGTCTGCAATGGAATTTCCTGGGTCGAGATCTATCCTGGAGACAGACTGATGTCGAATACACGGAGAAGCCGGCCGGCAGCTTCGCTATCGCTGGATTTACAAATACCGGTGCCTGCACCCGCTGGTCCTCTTCAGGATGCGGAAATTTGGACGGTTTCGCAAAACCAGCCTCCGCAGGTACAGACCAGTATGAAATCAATCAGGCTGTGCAAGAATTTGCTTTCAAATACAGGGGGTTTTCTGCACAGCAGGAATTTCACCGGAAGCGGATTGAGGACACGGCTACGGGAACAACTTACGAGTTGACGGGTGGTTATGCTCAAGCCGGTTACTTCTTCAGTAACATTTTCCCTTCGGTCCCCGAACCGCTTGAACTTGCTGTTCGGTATGCGTTTGTCGACGAACCCAATGCCATGGATCTGACACGAGAGAACAACCGCGAAGAGTTAACGATCGGAGCGAATTGGTTTTTTGCCGGGCACAACAATAAGCTGACCCTAGACTTCTCTTGGCTTGATCTGGACGATTCCATGCTGTTCGAAGAGGAATCGGACACCAGACTGCGATTTCAGTGGGACGTTTCGTTTTAGTGAGGCATTGGCGCCCGCTACATCGGGCGCCGGAGTCTCACTGTCGTCAGGGTAATTCGGCCCTAGGTAAATTAAATCTTTACACTATGGGCTGGATCCGAATATCGGCAACAACGTGGATTCATTGAGTTAATGCGCTGGCTCTGAGGTCGCTCTCCTGAAGCGGTAGCGAAGAAACGGACTAAGCGAGTGATCTAGGCCCTTGGCGAAAGTCAGCAAGCTTGTCCAGCAGGGCAAAGCAAGGGCATACCTCTTCAGAAAAAGCAGGTTCTCCCCGTGGTCAGATTAAATTCTACTGGTGTCATAAAGCTGTCAAATGGCTGTTATAAATTGAGGAAATGTCCCTACTTTCCTTGAACGACAAGCTCACACCGCAGCCTGCGAAGGTGCAGCCTCTCGGATTATTCGAGACGCTATTAGCTTACGGTAGCTCGACCGATGGCGACGCTCTGATCTCTGAACTGAAGAGCCTGATCCTCCAGCGAAAGCATCAAAGCCCCGGCTTGGAGCGCTCAAACATCGGCGGCTGGCACTCCGATACAGACATGCTTGACTGGGGCGGTCGGCCTGCAAAAAAGCTTGCACAGACAGCCATCAATATAGCCAAGCGGATGAGCCATTGTCAGGATTCTTCAGTGGCAGACCGAGAGTAGCTGGTACGCATGTGGGCAAATGTGACCCCCGCTGGAGGCTTGAATCATCTGCATAGCCACCCCGGCAACCTGCGGGCTGCCGTGCTCTGCATTGATATGGGTCACGAGACTGAGCAGGAATCCCGTGACGCGGGTGGAAGCTTTTACCTGGAAGATCCGAGATTTCCCATAGCTGCGATGCGTGACACTACCTTTCGAATGCGGGGGGTCGACGGGCAGCCTCAGCAGTACCAGACAGAAATTGAGTTCCAGCGTGGGAATCTTATCTTGTTTCCGGCATGGCTGCGGCACGGAGTTCGACCACACACCGGAAAGGGAGAACGTATTACTATTGCTATTAACATCGACGCCGAGAAGAGGTTCGAATGGATGAGTTGGCGGGATCGCTTGGCTAGCGAGGTCACCTACAGGACTCAACAAGGCTGAAGGCGACCGAACTAATTTGAAACTAGAGCGCAGCTGCTGCGGACGTCGCTCGCCGGAAGCGATAGCGAATAAACGGATTCAGTAGGCGGGCTAGCCCCTTGGTGAAGGTCAGCGGGCTGTCTAGCACGGCGAAGCAAAGGCACCCCTCTTCACTGGCAGGCTGATGCAGGTCCTTGGCAGTGCGTACGACGAAGTCACCAGGCTTGTAGTGTCCTAGATCGTCCTCGAAGCTGCCATCCAGCACCAGCGTAACCTCACTACCCTGGTGCTTGTGCACAGGCACCTGACTGCCGGGTTTCATGTACAGGAACTCGCACTGCGTTTGATCATCCAGTGTCACCATCGCCTGATTAATGCCGCCAGCAAGCCGGTTCCAGACTAGACCGTCGGAGGCAACCTTCGCGAGCGCGCGGGGCAATGTTACACTGTGATCTAGCATGTGAATTTCGGACACGTTGTCTGAGGCAGCGCTGTCATTCTTGATCTGGGGGTGGTCAACAATGCTTTCGATCATAGCCGAGTAATTGATGCTGCTCGCCCGAGTATCTGGCGTGCTTCTAAGCCACTCTTCGGAGGCGGACTCTTCCAGCTCGCTAATCGATTTGCGGCAAGTGGCACACATCTCAACATGAGCGGAGATGACCACATTCATGCCGGGTGTAAGAGAGCCCTGCGCGAAGCCTTCAAGCTGTTCAGGTGTCGGGTGATATCTTGCGTCGATATTCATACTTCGGTACCAACCATTTGTCTCAATTTCCCCACGGCGAGACGGAGGCGAGACTTGAGCGTTCCTAGCGGAATCTCCAGCGCTGCAGCCGCCTCTTCATGAGTGCGATCATGAATGTAAATTTGTTCGACAACAGCCCGCTGTGCGGCAGGAAGTCGACTGTAAAAACTTTCTATCTTGCTGACCTCGACTTTCATGGTGCCTTCCTCCTCGTGCACCAGCTGGGAGTCGACGTCGCCCTCTTGTGGCCAGATATCGTCTGCGCTAACTGTCGCGGGCTGACGCTTCATCTTACGAAGGATGTCGAAACACCGATTTCTCGTTAGCGTAAAAATCCAACTTTGCGCTGTACCCCTGTCCAGATCATACAGCGGTGCTTTCTGCCAAACCGTCAGCATAGCTTCCTGCACGAGATCGTGCGACAGCTGCTCATTTCTGGTCAGCTTCATGCCCATCGCAAAAATTTTGTTGGAGAAACGGGAGAACAGAGCGTTGAAGGCCGCTCGGTCTTGATGGTTGCCGACTGCTATCAGCAATCGCTCATCAGTATCAGATTCGCTACTAGAAATACTCGGCAAAGACGAAGCCACCGGTTTTTTGACCGATTTTGTATTGGCTAAAGAGCCCATAAGCATGCTTCCAGCGCCAGAAACTACGTCTTCCATTGCCCTCTTGAACGAAATTCAGAGGGCCACGGATCACTTAGATCCAGCTGTGTTGGTATAGGTGATCTAAACATTAGCAGACTCCGTTAAAGGATGATACCAGTAAAAGTTAGGCTTACAGCCCATGACCCCGACTCCTGAACTCAAGTCTGCACAAAATCTGACCAGCGCAGACTACTTGGCGTCCCGCGTCAAAGAAGCCTACCAGAGCTTGGGCACGGAGAATCTCTCTGATATAGAGTCACTCTACGCCACGGACATATACTTTGAAGATCCTTCACACGCGGTGCAGGGCCGGTCGGCCTTGATGCGGTATTTCACCAAGCAGTTTGTAAACCTTGATAAGTGTGCGTTTAAGTTTCACTCTACCATAGTTAATGATACCGATGTCTTTATGACCTGGACCATGTTTCTGAATCATCCGAGGTTGCGTAATAGTGAGACTGTCCGGGTGGAGGGTGCCAGCTATCTGCGTACGCGAAACGGTAAGGTCTACTATCACCGCGACTACTTCGATCTGGGATCAATGCTCTACGAGAACATCCCGCTATTGGGCCGCATTATCCGAAAGCTAAAGACACGTCTGGGGCAATGAACATACTGATAACCGGCACCACCTCCGGTATTGGTCTGAAACTGGCGCAGGATTACCTGGCGGCCGGTGACACGGTTTACTGCTGCGGGCGAAAAAAACCGGTACTTGACGAACTGGTCTCAGCATTCAGCGATAGAGCAATACCTGTTAGCTTTGACGTGCGGAACCGCGAGGACTGTCTGGCCGCTCTTGCCGCCCTTCCCGAACTGGACCTGGTCATCCTTAATGCAGGAACCTGCGAATATATCGATGCCAGCAACTTCGATGCCGCCAGTTTTGAAAGAGTCATAAGCATCAACCTGCTTGGTCTTGCGAATTGCCTCGAATCCTTGATTCCTAAATTGGCGACCGGCTCCTGTTTGGCACTTATGGGTAGCAGTTCAAGCTACCTGCCTTTGCCGAGGGCGGAAGCCTATGGCGCTTCAAAGGCGGCAATCGAGTATCTTGCGAAGACACTGGCCATCACGCTTGGTAAGGAAAGCATCCACGTCAGTTACATTGCTCCGGGATTTGTCGAGACACCCTTGACCGACCTCAATGATTTTCCGATGCCGATGCGGGTCAATGTCGAATTTGCATCACTGCGAATAAGACAAGGGCTCGAGAGAAAACAGAGCGAGATCCACTTTCCGAGGCTGTTTACCGGCTTCATGAAAACGCTCTCCTTAATGCCATTCGCCTGGCAACGGTTTTTACTGGCAAAGGTCTTTATGTCATAGCCCTGCTAACATCGATCTGACAGCCTCCACCGCTTTAATCGGGCTGGTCTGAAAAAGAGCAAAAACAATGACAAAGCAACGCATCGCAATTATTGGCAGCGGCATCTCAGGACTGACCTGCGCTTATCTGCTCTCGCGTGAGCACGAAATCACGGTATTCGAGGCGAACGACTATATCGGTGGTCACACCCACACGGTTCCGGTCGAGACAACCTCCGGAAGCTATGAAATCGACACCGGCTTCATCGTCTGCAACAATCGTAACTATCCCAGGTTCCTGAGTTTTATGGCGCAGCTGGGCGTCTCGCTGCAAGCGACAGAGATGAGTTTCAGCGTGCGCAATGATGCTGAAAATCTCGAATATAACGGCCACAATCTGAATACGCTGTTTGCTCAGAGGATCAATCTGGTCAGGCCCAAATTTATCGGCCTAGTGACCGACATTCTCAAATTCAACAAGGCCAGCAAGCTGGCGATTGCATCGACTTGTACAGCTGGCATCACCCTGGACGAGTTTCTTCAGGCGCAGAGCCTGGGCCGCAGTCTGCGAGAAAACTATCTGCTGCCGATGGTTGCAGCCATCTGGTCTTGCAGTGTCGCGCAGGCGGGTCAATTCCCGCTCAGCTTTTTCCTCAGATTTTTCCTAAATCATGGTCTGCTCGACATCAAGAACCGTCCTCAATGGTATGTACTGAAAGGAGGTTCGCACAGCTACATAAAACCGATGACAGCGGGCTTCGCGGACCGCATCCGGCTGAACGCCCCGGTCCATTCGGTGACCCGTAACGAAACCTCGATAAGCATCATGTCAGACTCGGGCACTGAACACTTTGACGAGGTGATACTGGCCTGTCACAGCGACGAAGCGCTGGCGCTACTGCAGGACGCGAATGATCTTGAGCAGGAGATACTGGGCGCCATGGGCTACCAGGAAAACAGCGTCATCCTCCACACTGACGACACCTTTATGCCACGCCGCAAACTTGCCTGGGCCAGCTGGAACTTTCTCGCCGGAGAAGGCGGAGATCAAGACCTGCCCTTGGTCACCTACTGTATGAATATTCTTCAGAGGCTGAACAGCCCTGAGCCTTTCCTCGTTTCTCTCAACGCCGGGCACAAGATCAATCCAGAAAAAACTTTGCGGGAGTTCACCTACGCCCACCCCATATATTCCGATGAATCCAGCGTGGCACAAGGGCGAAGGACAGAAATTTGTGGTTACAACAGAACGCACTTCTGCGGCGCGTACTGGTATAACGGCTTTCATGAGGATGGGGTACGCAGCGCTCTTGATGTTGCCGAAAGATTTGGGCAAAGCCTGTGAGTCGCGCGTCTGCTGTCAGTCTGACGGATTCTGACGCGCTGGAAAGTGCTGTCTTCTCCGGGATTGTCCGTCATCGCCGGTTTTCTCCGACCCAGCATGAGTTTGAGTATCCGATCCACATGTTTATGCTCAGGGCTGATGAGTTACCAAAGTTAATGGCTCGCCATTGGCAGCTGGGGACGGAATGGTATCGATGGGCCAGATTCAAGCGTGCTGACTACTTCGGGGGAACGGAAGATTTAGGCCACAGTGTAAAAGCAAAAATCGCCGAGCTTGCCGGGCTGGCTGAAGAGGACACGGAGGGTGACGTATTCTGTCTGGTTCATCTGCGCTATCTGGGCTTTTATTTCAGCCCTCTGAACGTCTACTACCTAAAGCAGCAGGACCGCTTCAGGTATTTGCTTGCGGAGGTAAGCAATACACCCTGGCATGAAAGACATTATTACCTGGTTGATCTCGCCAACAACCAGCCCCACGCCAAAGCATTTCATGTATCACCGTTTAACCCGATGCAGCAAAACTATCACTGGATAATCCAGCCGCCGGATGCCAATCATTGCTCGGTGCACATCGGTGTACACGACCAGAACGAGCCTGATAAAAAAGTGTTCGACGCAACGCTCAGCCTCAAAAGACGCGAAATAAACCAAAGCAATTTGAGCCGCGTACTTATCAAGACTCCCAGCCAGACGCTGTATCTTGTGCTGGGAATCTATTGGGAGGCTTTACGCTTATTTGCCAAGCGAACGCCGCTTTTTAGACATCCTCGGAAACAAGCGATCAAGACAGAAAAAGGTACAGCATGAGTAACAAAGACCTGAGCCTGGACACCGGCCGAAGCCTGTTGCAAAAAGAACGGACCTCAAAGTCCGTTGAGTTGCTTCGCAATCTCTTCATTAAAATTCTCGGACATGCCAGCGAAGGGCACTTTCTGCTGCGCGAGAAAGGCTGGATCATCGCTGAAGTCGGTGACAAAAACTCAGCGCTCAGAGCCGAAGCCGACGTGATCGACACCCGCGTGTATGCCCGCGCGCTTCTCGGCGGCAACACTGCTGCCGGAGAAGCTTTTGTCGACGGTTGGTGGACCTCACCCGACATCACTCAGGTGACACGCTTTTTCGCTCGCAATCTGAGCATGATGGATTACTGGGGCAGCCGCTTTGGATGGTTGTTCAAACCGCTCGCCATGGTGCGGCTGCTCAGTCGCGTCAATTCCCGTAATCAGGCCAAGAAAAACATTCTGGCTCACTACGACCTTGGCAATGACATGTACCAGCGCTTTTTAGACCCGCGCATGCAGTACTCGTCTGCCGTATTCAACAAACCCGAAGACTCTCTGGCGGATGCACAGACCAACAAGTTAAAACGAATCTGTGAACAGCTCCGGCTTAGCAAGAATGACCATCTGCTAGAAGTCGGCACCGGCTGGGGCGGGCTTGCCTTATTTGCAGCCAAACATTATGGCTGCAGAGTTACAACAACCACGATTTCGGATGAACAGCTTAATTACGCCAAAGCTCAGGTGCGCGCTGCCGGTCTCGAATCTAAGGTTACTTTGCTCGATCAGGACTATCGCTTACTCCAAGGGCAGTACGATAAAGTTGTATCGGTGGAAATGATCGAAGCAGTCGGCAAACGCTACCTCACCAGGTTCTTTGAAAAACTAAACAGCCTGTTAAAGCCCAACGGTCTGATGATGCTTCAGGCGATTACTATTGCCGATCAGCGATACGCCGAATACAGCCGAAGCGAAGATTTCATCCAAAAGCACGTATTCCCCGGTGGGTTTCTGCCATCCATGAAATTAATGTCTCAGATCATGGCAGATAAGACCGACCTGATCGTCAGGGACGTCCTCGACATTGGGCAGGATTATGCGTTAACACTTGCCCGCTGGCGCGAGCAGTTCCTGGCCAGCAAATCTGATCTTCTGACCAGAGGCTATGACGACAGGTTCTGCAATCTCTGGCTTTACTATCTGGGCTACTGCGAGGGCGGATTTCTGGAGCGCCGTATCAGCGCTGTTCAGCTGCTGGCCAGTAAAGCACCGCATCTGTAAGCAGTTTTGCGCTCGAACTGATCAGCAGTCAACGCCGTGCCAAAGTTTCTGCTGTCGAAACCTTTCAACGTAGTGGCCTTCAACCTAACCTGGCTGGGCTGTGTACTATGGCGTGAGTCGTACTGGTGGACCTTCGCCCCTGTCGTGGCGGGCTATCTTACTTTGCTGGTTCGATTCCGGGTATTCCGCGTACGCAAATTTCTGATGCTCTTCGGGCTTGGTGTCGGTATCGACAGTCTGCTCTCAGTCCTGGGCGTTTTTCAGTTTGGCCCGAGCCTCTTTTTCATCCCGCTCTGGCTCGTGCTGCTCTGGGCTGCCTTTACGACTACGTTGTTCCTCTCGCTCGAAATCGTTGGCCGCAGCAAATGGGTTGCGGCAATTTGTGGTGCACTGGCGTTTCCATTCAACTATGCCGTGGGTGAACGTCTGGGCGCGGTTTGTTTTGGTACGTCAAACACACTCACACTTACGGCGCTCTCTGCGATTTGGACAATGGCGCTACCCGCGATGTTCTGGCTTGCAGAGAATGAAGTCAGGCAAACGGATGAACTGGCCTAAGCGCTCGCTGTGGGCTTCCATTACGGTTGCACTGTGTTTCACCGCGGTCCTCCCTGCACGCGCTAATGTGCTTGATAGTCTGACAGAAATCGGCTCGGCAAGGCTCAAAGTCTTTTTCTGGACAATCTACGACTGTTATCTGTACAGCCAAGACGGTACTTACCGGGGTGTCGAACCCAACCTTATCCTCAGGATCGACTACCGCAGGCGGATCGGAAGTAAAGACCTATTGGACCGCACCCGTTCAGAATGGCGAAAACAGGGACTTTATTCAGAAGCCGCTGAATCCTGGTTGAGCAAGCTCAATGGCGTGTGGCCCGACATCGAAAAAGGTGACCAACTCCTGTTGCAGGTTACTGAGGAGCTCGCGAGCCGGTTCATCTTCAATGGACAGGTGGTCGGCAGTATTCCTGATCCGGCATTTACCGAGCGCTTTCTGGCTATCTGGTTAAGCGAAAAAAGCAGCTATCCTGCTCAGCGCAAGCAGCTCCTGGGGATCGAATAATCCGGATCCTGATAATCCTTCCTAGCGAACTACCCGCTCAGCATTGCTCCTTTCACGGCCCGCACCGGGCCAGGCTATCTGCGACGAGCGCCGCGCGTCCGGCCCATTTCCTCAACACAATAGCTTTTTTACGTCACCGACTTTTTGGGTAGAATGCAGGAACAACGATAAGAACGGAGTGCCAATCATGTCCCAGCCTATCAGCCTGAAGCTGCTCACCCTGCTTTGCGTAAACGCCCTGCTTCTGTCCTGCAGTGAGCCGCAAAGCCAATCCACAACAGTGGTGACGGCCGATCAATCGCAAACACCTCAACAAGGCGCGGACCAATCCGCAGACACGTTTCGAAGTGCCGGCCGAGGCGCGCGTGACGGTGAATGGCAGGCCTACGGTGGTGATACGGGTAGCACCAAATATACGGCACTTAATGGTATCAATGTTGAGAACGTGGCAGATCTTGAAGTCGTGTGGCGACGGCCTGGGCTGGATCAGCAGTATCTCGATATCAATCCCAACCAGCGCTACACCACGAACTGGAATGCCGCGCCCCTGATCATCAACGGGGTGGGCTATGTCACTAATGGTATTGGTCTGGTAGAAGCGTTTCACCCCGGTACCGGTGAAACGCTCTGGGTGCAGGAGCCTCCCGGTGGAGCAGAGGGTCTGCCGGGGGCATCAACACGCGGTGTTGCTTACTGGAGCGATGGAGATGAACAGCGTTTATTCGTACAGCGTGGTACCTTCCTGTATGCCTTGAATCCGGAAGATGGCAAGACATTTAATGATTTTGGCGTTGACGGTCGCGTCGACCTGCAGCTTTTCCCGGTTGAATTTGAGCGATTCCGCTGGGGCGGCGTTCCGATGGTGGTTCGCGATGTCGTGGTAATTGGGCAAGCCATGTCGGACACATTTCCGAACAAGGAAGCATTCAGGGGCGATGTCCATGCCTTTGATGTGAGAACCGGCGCTCTCAGATGGACCTACCATACCATTCCACAAGAAGGAGAATTCGGTACTGATACCTGGCAAGATCGCTCGTGGTCCTATACCGGGCACGCACCGGTATGGGCCCTGTTCAGTGCGGATGAAGAGCTCGGGCTGGTCTATATGCCCATCTCTTCAGCGACAAACGATATGTATGGCGGACACCGGATTGGCGACAACCTTTTCAGCCAGAGCCTCGTTGCCGTAAACGCCGAAACAGGGGAACGTATCTGGCACTACCAGACCGTGCATCACGGTCTGTGGGACTATGATCCGCCGGCGGCCCCGATTCTGATGGACATCAACGTCGAAGGTCGAGAGATCAAAGCAGTGGCTCAGTTGACGAAACAGGCTTTCGTCTTTGTCTTTGACCGTGAAACCGGAGAACCGGTCTGGGATATTGAGGAGCGCCCGGTACCCCAGTCCGATGTGCCCGGAGAGGTCACTGCGGCAACCCAACCCTTTCCCACCAAGCCTGCGCCGTTCGACCTGCAGGGGTCTACCGAAGAAAATCTGATCGATTTTACACCGGAGCTTCGCGCACAGGCGCTGGAAATTGCGAGTCACTACGTCACCGGACCATTATTTACGCCGCCATCGATTGCGACCGAAAATGGGACTCGGGGAACGATACAACTGCCGGGATCGCAGGGCGGGGCGGATGTTCAGGGAGCGGCTTTCGACCCTGAGACCGGCATCCTCTATATA
>Ga0163109_10004463_pt1 | contig 10626 bp, 10 predicted proteins | sample CRUFie1St13metaG_FD_108704 | JGI IMG/M metagenome (GOLD analysis project Ga0163109, IMG submission 108704) | Marine microbial communities from the Costa Rica Dome - CRUD Field 142mm St13 metaG | ecosystem: Environmental > Aquatic > Marine > Oceanic > Photic zone | place: Costa Rica: the Eastern... | reverse complement strand
GAGCGTGTAAAAGATCAAACTGGATTGGTGGTTAGTGAAGAACTTATTGATCTACAGGTTGCAAGAATTGCAAACATACCTGAAACAAAAGTAAGCAGTGATGCCAGTGATAAGGTAAAAGACCTCGAAGTTAACATTAAAGAAAAGCTGTTTGGACAGGACAAAGTTGTAGACAGTGTTCTTGAAAGACTATATGTGAACTATGCTGGTATAAGCACACCAAATCGTCCAATGGGTGCATTTTTGTTTTTAGGACCAACAGGTACTGGTAAAACAGAATTTGCAAAATTGTTAAGCAGTAATCTTGATATGGAACTACTGCGTTATGACATGAGTGAATATCAAGACAAACACACTGTGAGCAGTTTGCTGGGTGCTCCTCCAGGCTTTGTTGGCTATGATGATTCAAATCTCGGCGGCGGTAAACTAATATCAGATGTAAGCAAAAATCCTTACAGTGTGTTGCTATTTGATGAAGTTGAAAAAGCACATCCTGATGTTTCAAATATATTTTTACAGATGATGGATGAAGGCACAATTACTGGTAGCAACGGCAAAACAGTTGACGTGAAAAACTGTGTAATAATATTAACCAGTAACCTCGGTGCAAGAGATAATGAAAACAACACTATTGGATTTGGACAAGAACTTACTAAAACTGGCTCTGAAGACAAAGCAGTGAAAGACTTTTTCAAGCCAGAACTGCGTAATAGATTAGATCTTACTGTGAAGTTTCAAAAACTCGAACCAATGGCAATCAAACGTATTGTTGCCAAGTTTATCAATGAACTACGCACAAGTTTACAATCTAAAAATATTAATATTATTCTTACAGAAACTTTAGTTGATCATCTAGTTGAAGTAGGGTACGATCCAAAGATGGGTGCAAGACCACTAGGACGTAAAATTGATGAACTTATCAAAGTGCCATTAAGTAAAAAAATACTGTTTGAAAAACTAGAAAACTGTCATCTTACTTGTGATCTTTTTGTAAAAGGTAAAAAGAAACGTGTTATGTTTAACCCAACACCAAAAACAGTAATCACTGGTGGCGAAGTTGATGCAAATGGTATTGTTGTAGTAAACGAGACAAACTTAGAAAGCGATAAATAACAGCATGGCAAAGATAAACACAACATCAATTACAATAACACTTAGCGAACTAGTCCGTGATGATGCTCCTGCGAGAGAGATACTAAGCAATGAAACAATTTCACAATTGGAAGCAGTAATTACTCAACTGGCAACCGAAGGCGGCAGTAGCAATGTGCTTGTTGAAGTAACAAAAGCAGAGTAACATGAAGTCCAGCAGTCTTGTACTAATAGCAGAAACCGCGTTTGCGGCTGGTACCACCAGTATTACAGGTACAAGACAAAAAGGTGTGGGCTACTATTATGGGCAAGGCAATGGCGCAAACATACGTTTTATTGCTGATGATTTTCCTGGTGTAGTAACCATACAAGCAACTTTAGATACAGATCCTAAGACTGCTGATAGCTACCCTGCTGAATATCCAACTGGATTGATTGAAGCAGATTGGTTTGATGTGTATACATTTCCAGGCGACAGTGCAATAGATGGTTCTACGGCTATTACAACGGATTACAGTATCTACTTGCCAGGTAAGTACACATGGGTACGTGCTATTGTAACGCAATTTACAAGTGGCAAAATTGGCCCAATAACAATGAGCTATTAGAATGTTAAAGAAGTTAGTAATTATACCAGGCGGATTTCATCCGTTTCACGCAGGGCATAAAGCATTATATGATGCAGCCGTTGCACAGTTTCCAAAGGCAGATGTATTCATTGCCGCAACAGATGATAAAAGTGCAAGGCCATTTCCGTTCAAGTTAAAGAAAACACTTGCTGGCATTGCAGGCATACCAGCACATAGATTTGTGCAAGTCAAATCGCCGTTCCAACCACGAGAGATCACAGACCTGTATGATCCTGAAACAACACAACTTATTTTTGTTCGTAGTGACAAGGACAGTGGCGTATCACCTTTACCAGGTGGATTTAAAAAAGATGGCAGTGCAAGTTATCTACAACCACTGAAACGCAACAAGCCTGAGAACATGAAACAACACGGCTTTATGACCTACTTGCCCACAGTGCAATTTGGCCCAGGCATGACCAGTGCTACAGAAATACGTGGCAAGTGGCCAACCATGAGTGATAGTGAAAAAGAAGAACTAATAGTTAACTTGTACCCAATGAATTCAAAGCCAATGGTAAAGAAAGCTATTGAAATATTTAACACAGTGTTAGGTGACAAACAAACTGTATCCATGCCAATGGGTTCAATTGAAGAAGATGAGGATGCAGTTGATAAAGAAATTAAAAAGGATCCTCGAATTAAAGGCAAAGAAGCAAAGATGATTAAAGCTCTGCTGAAAGGTCGGAAAAAACCCGCAGACGATAAAGTCAAAGAAACAAAGATTATACAAAAAGACAACGAAGTAAGCATACTGCCAGCAGGTGGCATGGGTTCATACAGTGAAGAATCAATAAAAAGCAACCTTGCAGAAAAACTACGCACCTTAGCTGAAATGCTTGAAGATGAGAACTATGATAACCTTGAATATGTTATCTACAAATCAGGTGCCATGAAATCGCTAGTAGGTGCATTGCGTCAATACCAAAGCTTCAAGAACAAACGTGGTAATCGTCCTATGAAAAAGGATGTAGAGATTGACATTAGCAATGAAGACTATTTGCCAGAAGATGAAACACTGCAAGAGTATGTGTTTCAATCACGCCCATTGCGAGTACTAGACAACATTGCGGCACGCAAGGATGTACAAAAGTTTCCTATTAAGTTTGACGATGGAACTGAAGTCGAAGTTACACCAAAGATGGCACAGAAGTTTATGAACATTTACTTGCGTAAAGATATGGATACACAAAAAATTATCGATAAAAAAATAAGTCGCAAAGAAGTGTTTGTAAAAACATTCAATGATCTTATGCAAGGTAAAAAAACAACTGGCGTTACAGTTGGCGATATAAGATAAATTTACACTATCAACACGAAATCATTAAATACGCATATAATTATTACGTGAGGAACCTATGGCCGATCCAACAAAATCCACTGGCGAAGTATTAAAAGACGTTAATGTACAAAGTCCAGATCCAGCACAAGATCCAAACAAAGTACAAGTAAATGTTGATGAACTTAAAAAGACAAAGGTTCATATCTGTATGCCTTGTTATGGTGGCATGTTACATGAATCAACATTTATGAGTTTCATACGTTGGAGTAACACTGCAAGACAATTGGGCATTGAATATACAGTAGAAACACTTACAAATGAGAGCTTGATATCACGTGCAAGAAATACCATGGTTGCAAAGTTTTTATCTAACAAAGAATCTACACATCTTATGTTTATAGATTCAGATATAGGTTGGGAGGCATGGCACTTATTGTTACTGTTGCATCACGACAAAGACGTAATTGGTGGAATGTATCCGCTTAAAGGCTTGCCAATCAAATGGTGTATAAATGCAGTAGAGGGTGGTGAATCAGAAGACATGGGTAGACTGATTGAAGTTTCTAAGACTGGCACTGGTTTTATGCTGATAAAACGTCATGTGTTTGAAAAATTAGTTGATCATCCAGCAACTGTGCCTTTTACAAATGATATCGGCCTACCAGAAGAATTAAACAAAGACATGCGTACCTTTTTTGATACTGATGTACGTGAAGGCAGATACTATTCAGAAGACTGGACATTTTGTGAAAATTGGAGAGACTTAGGCGGTAAAGTCTGGGTAGACAAACGCATACTCTTAAAACACACAGGGACATATACATACGATGCCATTGGACAAGATGCAACCTATAGAGCATTACACGAAGAACTAAAAGATCATGCTCCAGTACAAGTGGATCCAGATCTAGGAAAAATTGAACCTGGTATTCCTGATCAACAGGCTAGTCTTCCACCTGAGAGACGTAGTGCAAAAGTACTTGCCAGAACCAAAGGTAAGCAGAAAAAGAAAGCAAGTTAGCATCTGATAAATACGATGTTATGAAAGCAACCTGGTTCGAAAACAAAGAATTAATTACACTGTACACAAACCCTGCGTACTTTGGTGCTGATGTCCCTGAAAGCTACATGCAACGCCCATGCAAACCTGTGCCTGTAGACAGCCTGTTTGGCTATGAACCAGAAAGCAAGATGGATGATATACATCATAAAAATGATGTACTGCAACTTGCATTACAAATGCGTACTGGTGAATATGATGGCCCGCCTATTGTGTGCCGTAAACATCCGAAAGGTTTACAAGTCCTTGATGGGCATCACAGAATGCAAGCCGCCAGAAGAGCTGGTGTAGATACACTTGATGCAGTGATAGTTGATAGCGAAGATATTCAATATTCAGATTCTGTGCGTGAACAAGTTGAAGAAGGCTGGAGCGACAAATATAAGAAAAGCATAAACTGTTCAAATCCTAAAGGCTTTTCACAAAAAGCTCACTGTGCTGGCAAAAAGAAAAAGAAAAATGAAAGTTATAGTGCAGACGAAATCGATGATCTCTATGCTGAATGGGATCATGAGTATCCTGTAGAATATGCAGAATTTTTAGGCAAAACGTTTGGTCCACCTGACGAATTGACCAAAGAACAAGCAGTATGGCACAACAAAGACGGATTCAAAAGAATTGTTGTTAGAGATGAATACATTTTGCATGGCTCACCAGCACCACACTATGACTTTGTGTACTGTTATATTGACTTAGAAGTGCCAGAAGAACTCAGTGACGAACTTGCAGAATGCTCAGGTAGCATATTGATTGATCATCTTAAGAATGAAGTAGGTGCACGATGTGGTAGCCTAACTGCAAATGCAACCACTCTTAACTTTGTGTTAGATGTAGTAGCTGGCAGAGTTGAACCCACAAAAGAGAACTATGAAAAACGTATCTTAGATATGACAGATATGTTTGACAAAGGCAAAAAATACGAGCTTGATTGGTGGGAGGATCTTGCGGGTGATGCAAATCCAGACAATCCTTTTTATGCAGAAAGTTTAAATGAATCCTCTGGCTACATACCAACTGCGGCACAAGCAAACGATCCAAGATTCAAAACTGCACTAACTGTAGATGTACGTCCTGGTGCAATACAACGCAATATCAAAGCACTTGGTTTGGATAGCAACATGGATCTTATAAACAAAACCAAGCCAGGCAAAAAGCGTAAAAAAACATTAGCCGAAAGTCTAATGGAAAAGTATCAAATGTTCAAAGAAGAAGATCTAGTCGAAGTTGAGTCTTCACCTACTGCACTACGCAGTTGGGCAAGTAGCGATGAAGCCAAAGGTGTGCGTGCTGGCTTTGAACTTGAATTAATTTTTGCTGATACAGAACGAGAAGAAGGCGGGGATGATTATTACGACGAGCCAAATTTTGACTTTGATAGACCAATTGACTCTAACCTTGACAGAATTATAGAATTTTACGATGGTGAGGACGGTGCCTGGGATTACCTACACGGAATGACTGAAGATGAATTCAAAGAAAAAATCATTGAAGATCTCATGGACTACATCAATGCTAAAACATACGACTACATGAATGAGTATGCATACAATGACGTTCAAGAAAAACTTGAAGGTGATGAAAGTTTTGAAGAGCTTGATGCTGATGCACAAGATGAATACATTGAGAACGAGGTAGAAGAACAGGGTCGACTTTGGCAAGAGGCATTTGAAGACAAAGAAGAAGAATACCGAGAGAGCACCACTTGGAGTGAATTTTTTGATGAGAAAAATATTCAAGACATGAGCGACCTAATGAACAATTATGGTCTTCGTTGGCCGTACACACAAGCCAGCATGGGTGGCAGTTTACCAATTGAAAGTTGGGGTGAACAGATATCAGAAATTGTTGGCAAACCAGTTGATATAAGTTATACCTATCATGGCAGTGACAAGAAAGAAGGACACTATACGATTGAACCAGATAGCAGTCTAAGTGCAGATGAGGACCCTGACAGTGGTTACGAATTGGTATCACCAGTAATGCCATTGGACGAAGCACTTGATCAACTTGACAAACTATTTGATTACATCGAAGAACAAGATGGTGACATCTACACCAACAGTAGTACCGGACTACACATGAACATCAGTGTGCCACAAGGCAACAAAATAGACTACACAAAACTTGTGCTATTTTCCGGTGACAAATACATATTGGACACATACTCTAGATTTGAAAACCAATATGCAGAAAGTGCGTTAGGCCAACTCGAAAACCGTGCTGGACAATTAGAGCCTGAACGTGCTTTCCAAGCCATGCAGAAAATGAAAACCAATCTTGAAGATGCCGCTGAAGAGTTTGTACGAGGCAGTACTGGACAATCAAAGTACACCAGTGTACACATCAAAGATGGTTACATCGAATTTAGAGGACCAGGAGGACAGTACACAGGAAAAAGTTTTGGAGAGATAAAGAATACACTGTTGAGATTTGCACGTGCCATGACCATTGCGGCTGATCCTGATGCGTACAAACAAGAATATCAAAAGAAACTTTACAAGATAATTAGCAAAGGACAAGAGAAGACCGCAGAACGCACAATCGATAGTTTGTTTGCTGATTTACAATCAGGCGAAATTAACAGTGAAGTGTTTAAGAAACGTTGGGCTAATCTTGTAGTTAAACAAAAACAAGATCAGGCAATCCTTAACAAACTTGATGGCGTTCCTGACGATAAGCGAGTGCAAAAAGCAAGAGCAATCCAACAAGGCAGTGCTGGTAGACCAAAACCTTTCAAGTACAATTTACCACTAGAAAATGAAGAAGGCGATCGCATTCCACTTAAAGGAAAAGTAGTAGCGGCAACTGCTCAACTTGCAACGCAAGCCGCAGTTGATGAAACACTAGAGAGACTTAAAGATCCAAATCTTAGAAAGTACAAACCACGATATAGTGAGCTAAAAGTTGAAATTGACTTAGAAGATCCACAGAATTTTGTAAGGTATGCATACGCAGTTCCGTATGCAGATACAAGAGCCAGTGGAGAAGATAAGGTATACAACAATTTTATTGATGTACCAAAAGGCTTAGACATGCCTACTGTGAGAGGTCGTGCTATACGCCATGCTAGTGAAAAGTTCTTTGAACCAAATGCAGACTTCACAATAGCACAAATGAATCAAATTGAAGTTAAACCAACACAACTACAACCTGATTATGAAAATCTTACATCGCCAGCTCAACCACAGGATGCAGACGAAGAAGTGTCCTACACAGTAACCATTCCTTATACCGCTGGCGGAAAGGCTGATGAACATAGTGTAATAGTTAGTGCTCAGAATCCCCAAGCGGCAAAGCAACAAGCGATAGGACAAGCAAAAAGGACGGTATTTTCTAATACTAATTTTATTCCTAACTATGAACAGGCTTCTGTAACAAGTGGAGATGCCGCATGAATGAGATAATGGAAGAAGTATTAGACAACGCAGTGCAAATGCGTATAGATGTACACGTTGGCTACATTGGGCAAGACGTCCCATGCTATAGGTTATATGTAAACGATGAACTCTTCAGTGAAAGGAAATATAAGTTTGAAAGTGATACCTACCTAAGCGAACAACTGTTTATAAAAAAGCAACCAGGTGATTATAAGATACGCATTGAATCGCATTGTGACTTCAAATACAAGTTGCGTAATCTTAGATGTGCATATGGCAAAGTGCAAATCACCGGCAACGAAAGTTTTAAGATATGAGAGCTAGTGAATTCATAGTAGAAGGTAAACGTATACCTCGCAAAAAGGGCCAACCTGCAGGCAGTAAAAAACATAGCGACCTGTACACAGATGAAAATCCCAAAGGCACAATACACGGTTTGAAATTTGCAACTGTAAAAGATGCACAAGCCAGTGTCAGCAAGATACGCAATTCAGGTAAAACACACGCACACAAAATACAAGCCGCAGTAGCAATGGAGCAACGTGCAAAAGCCGCTGGCAAAACTTCTGCCGCTGGTGTGTATAGAACTTTCATTAATGCAATGAAAAAGAAAACCAAGAAGAAAAATGAATCAGTAGAAGAAACCAAAGAAGCCCCTGCTGGTCATTATTTTACGAAAAGTGGTAACTTAGTCAAGGGCAGACTGACCAAAGATGCAAAGGAACGTGGAGCAAGAGAAACAGATCCAAAAGATAAATCACGTAGTAAAATACCTAAAGTATCACAGTACAACGAAAACTTTGCTGACGGTAAGAAAAAAGGCAAAAGTCGACCAGGGCGTGTAAAACGTGCAGGTGCTAGTTGTAAAGGATCAGTAACCAGTTTACGTGCAAAAGCAAAGAAGGCAAGTGGTGAACGTGCTAAGATGTATCACTGGTGTGCTAACATGAAGTCAGGACGCAAAAAGAAAAAATGAAAGCAGAAGAGATACTAAAAGAAGGTTTAATGTACAAAGGCTATCCTTGTACCAAAGATTGTTCAGGACATATGGCTGGCTATGCTTGGGCAAAGCAACGCAACATAGTCAATCCACAAGATCTTCCTACAGATACCAACAACAGTTTCTATGAAGGCATGTTGAGCTTTACAGAGGGCAAGTAAATGAAAATCAAAGATATCGTGCAAGAAAATACCGTTTCTGGTGATATTGCAACAGTTACAACAAATCTATTTGCCCAACCGATCAAACGCATTGACAAACGCAAATACGGAAATGCACCTAACCCAAAGAAGTACAATCCTAAAAACAAGTAATATTCTTTTTCGTTAGATAAATACTCTTAATAAAGGAATTACAATGTTATCTGACGATCTTAAAACACTACTGGCCAGTGAATATGCTTTTGCAATTAAAGCCCAGTACTTTCATTGGAATGTAGAAGGAAGTCACTTTAGATCGTATCACAAATTTTTTGAAGAATTATATCTTGAAATAAGCGAAAACGCCATAGATAAAATTGCGGAATATATTAGAACACTCGACACATACACACCAGGATCATTTGAAAGATTTTCAGAACTTAGTGTTATACCAGGACAACTGAAAGTGCCAAGAGCAATTATAATGATGAAAGAGCTACTCGATGACAACAATGCATTGATAGCAATACTTAAACAAACATTTGATTCGGCACAAGCAGAAAAAAATAGAGGAATTGAAAATTTTATTGCTGAGCGCCTTGATGCTCATGCTAAACACGGATGGATGCTTAAAAGTTTTTTAAAAGAGAGTAGAGAGTAATGGATAGTTTTACCGCATTAGTAGCCAAATTAAATGAAATAGACAACGGTCGCCCGATTGAAGAGCGACAGTTCACGCCAACCAAGCCGTCTGTGAACGAAGGTCTAAAGCAAAATGACATGACCAGCATATTAGAAAATATGTATCGTGACATTCCATTTGAAAGTGCAAAAACACTAGACTCAGGCACAACTAAACAGTTTCAAAAGGACTACAAGCCAAAGCAATTACCAGCAGATTATAAAATGCCTGACGTTGGTCCTGTGCTGGGCAGTACAAAACAGTTGAAGAATCCAACCAAAGGCTATATGGTTGGTGAAGACTCAATTGATATTTCAGACATAGTCGATGGTGCTGAAGAAATAGAAATGGATTCAGATGGTGTTGATATTGACATCAAAGACTATGACAAAAACGAATACGACCAAGAAGGTGCAAATGCAAAAGATCATCTTGCACGAGCTGCTGATGCGGCTCTTGAATTGCAAGGCATACTAGATGATGATGAAAACTTACCAGAATGGGTACAGGGCAAAATAATCAAAGCATTAGACTATTTGGACATCAGCAGAGACTACATGAAGCAAGAGCTTGGTGAAGAGTACAAGCCACACAAAGGCAGTGAAGAATCATGGGATGGAGTTAATCCAAGCACTGCACAAACACTTGCAACAAACAATCAAGGCTACGAAGGACCAGTGGCACCTGAAGGCGAAGTTGACCCAACACAACTTACAAAAATTACAAAAGAAGACAGTCTTGGCAAGAAGAAATCCATTATGGACTACTTGAGTGATGTTGAAAGAAAACGCACAGAAGACATGATAGAGCCAGTAAAAACTTTTACAACCGACGATGGAAAAAAAATGAAAATATACGGCTCAGAGGATGATGGATATAGAGTTAAGGTTAACGGAAAAGAATCAAAAAAATCTTTTGGTAAACTCGCAGATGCAGTGCTCGCATGCGAAACATTTATTCAAAGATCAAACGACTATGTGAGTGAGAGCTAATGCGTTTACTACAGATAATAGAGGATAACACAATGAAAATCAATGAAGTTCAGGTGCAAGAAGCAACACCAAACTATGAGGTGAATCCTGCTCAAGCACGCCTAAGTGCTATTGCAGTGAAACTTATGGACAAGGCTGAAAAAACAAGTGATATCAATCTTGGAATAGCACTATCCAAAGTAGCAACACACTTACCAGAATATGGTACTGCATTTGGTGCTAAGAATATGAAAGACTTTTTGGATATTGTAAATGGTGAAGGCAGGTATGCTCCTGATGATGACATGCCGCAGGATAATAAAAATCCAATTAAAATTACCAAAGAATCACTGATGAAGATGCTTGCCTATGGTCAGAAGATGATTGACAAAG
>Ga0163109_10004462_pt1 | contig 10627 bp, 11 predicted proteins | sample CRUFie1St13metaG_FD_108704 | JGI IMG/M metagenome (GOLD analysis project Ga0163109, IMG submission 108704) | Marine microbial communities from the Costa Rica Dome - CRUD Field 142mm St13 metaG | ecosystem: Environmental > Aquatic > Marine > Oceanic > Photic zone | place: Costa Rica: the Eastern... | reverse complement strand
TACTTTCGTGGCGGCAGCGTTATTTACACCCGCGAATCACGACACGCCTTTCTTGACCTAGATGTGATCAAACTGAAAGGGCTAAAACCCCTCACGGAGCCCGTGGTGGCTGAATTCGCTCGTGCTGCAAGACTGAAACTTGATGCCACCTGGGGCATCGCGGAGCTCGGCGCTGCAGGGCCAAAAGGAACGCCTTACGGACATGCGCCCGGCACCAGCGTGATTGGCATAAGTGGGCCCGTTAATGCCTCCATAACAGTAGAGACATTCTTGGAGAACCGCGAGGAAAACATGGTCCAGTTTACGGAGGCAGCGCTGACACTCTTCAATACCACGTTAATGCGATCTCTGGAGAGCAGGCCCACAACGTGAATAGCCACAGTTGTTCGCTCGTTATAAAAGCAAAATTATTTATCCAGACCACTGATTAAAAGTTTCGATCGCGAATCGCTGATGAGTCAGCTTTTGAATCGAAACCCGGCTTAATTGCCGGGTTTTTTTATCTGCGGCGTTAACTCCAGTCACGTTACTTCATAAACGCAGCCGCATACGCCATACTCAAGCAAGGACGGCGCTCAGCCGTGAAGAAAAAAATAGGTGTGAGGTTGTCATGAAGTTAGTCACCGCGATTATTAAGCCCTTTAAGCTGGATGATGTTCGAAGTGCGCTTTCGGAGATTGGTGTGCAGGGGGTAACGGTTACCGAGGTGAAGGGTTTTGGTCGCCAGCGGGGACATACCGAGCTCTATAGAGGAGCAGAGTACGTTGTCGATTTTCTCCCTAAGCTAAAGCTGGAGATAGCAACGTCGGCCGAGCTGCTGGATCAAATCGTCGACACAATTGTCTCGGCGGCTAGCACCGGGAAAATTGGTGATGGCAAGATCTTTGTTTCGGAGCTGGAGCAGGTTGTGCGTATTCGCACCGGTGAAACGGGCGAGGAAGCGATTTAAGCGAACGTTGCCTCTATTACGGCCTGTCGCTGAGCCGCGTAATCATATAAGGGAGCTCTGATAGCGTCCCCACCTCATTTACTCCTAGCGTGTTTTGTTCTTTATCAGGGTTGTACCAAACAGGCGTCACTCCTGCATTGATCGCACCCTGAACGTCATTTTCAACACTGTCACCAATATGGATAACCTCGCTTGACTGGCAGCCGATTTTTTCCCACGTCAGATCGAAAATTCCTCTATCCGGTTTTGCTATTCCAGCCTCGTCTGCGCGAATCGAAAGATCGAAATACGAGCCAATGCCTGTCTTAAAAACATCCGCATTGCCATTAGTAATGGCTACAACATTGTATGTTTTCGAGACCCTTTCAAGCATTGGGGTTGTCTCCGGGAATAGGATCACGTCGTTTCTTTTTGCCATAAAGGCCTCGAACGCCGTTCGTGCGGATTTATCGGCCTCTACTGGCGCGATATCTAGTGACAGCAATAGCCGATACATCACTTCAATTCGCAGTGCTGTCACATCACCCGCAATGGACGGCGTATCGGTAAGGATCTGTTTTCCACAGACAAAGATTTGATCCCGAGTAAAGTGTTCCGCAAGGTCGGGGTAGCGGTGAGCGAGTGCCAGCCACTGCGCCTGATCAGCAGCGACGAGAGCGGGTCGTGGATCCCAGAGCGTATCGTCAAGATCAAATGAGAGGGTTGTGATCATGAGTCCTTATTTCGCTTGCTGCGCTTTTGTGCCCGCGGGTGCGCCTGATCATAGACCTTGGCAAGGTGTTGAAAATCAAGGTGTGTATAAATCTGAGTCGTCGCAATATTGGCATGTCCCAGCAGCTCTTGGACGGCACGCAAGTCGCCACTCGATTCCAGTAGATGGCTTGCGAAAGCGTGGCGTAACACGTGAGGGTGTACCCGTTGGGTCATGCCGTGTTTGATCGCAAGCTGGCGAATTCTGTCTTGCACTGCTCTGGGACTGATTCGCGTCCCACGTTTAGTGACGAATAGCGGCGAGTCGAAGCAAAGCACTTCGTTCCCCATTGGTCGATGTTTCATCCACTCTGCCAAAGCAGCCAACGCAGGGCCACCAACGGGGACAACGCGGGCTTTTTGGCCTTTACCAATAACTGTAACAATTTTTTCGTTTCTGTCGAGATCGTTGAGATTCGTACCTACCAATTCTGACAACCGTAAACCGGCGGAGTAGAGTAGCTCTGCCATCGCGAGGTCGCGTGCCATAATCGCATTTCCGCTCTGGTGGTTCAGCAGTTGATTGACCTGATCAGGTTCGAGACTTTTTGGTAGTGTTCGCCGCGTTCTTGGCGCCGTGACCCCTGCCGTTGGGTCGTCGAGATCCGAGCGCGTGCGTGCCAGGAATTTATACAATGATCGCGTTGAGGATAGATGCCGTTGAATCGATGTTGCTGAGAGTTTTTCTCTACTCAATACCGCTACCCACTGGCGAATCAGCGATTGATTGAGACGAGTAATGTCATCGATTGCATGCGCGCTGCAAAACTCGATGAGCTTACTCAGATCACGGCGATAGTTGTTTATGGTGTGCGCGGAGTAGCCTCGGACGACTTCAATATACTGTAGGTAATGGTCAACCGCGTGATTGAGATTATTCTCCGTCAAGGGATTAATCCGGAGCTCGATTGATCGGTAGGCTGCCGATAACATTTCCTAGGTATTCGAGAAATAATGTGCCATCGCCGATGCCGTAGCGTGAAGCATCGGTTGACCCTACTGCGATGACCGCGCCGTCACCTAAGCGCATGTTGAGCCGCGCAAGAGCAGCAGAACCCGCGTCTCTTTCCTCTCCGAAGAGCGCCTTAAATTCGTGAGCTCTAAGCGGTCCGCTAGAGGCTTGTTTGTTGCCCATCAAGTGTGAAGCAACCGAAATGGCCTCGGAACTGATCTCCGCATCGCACCAGTGAAAAGCGACAAGGTCGATCCCAAAGCATTTCCTGACAAGATCGCAAAAAAGCGTGGCGAGATCTTCGCATGAGCCTCGCTCTGCGATAGAGGCGATAACTTCCTGAGTCGCCTCTAGTAGCGCTTCATTTTGCTCAGCGACGACCGTGAGGGTATCCAGTCTCCGGCGAAGCTCTACATTTCGCTCCCGCAGTATCGCCACTTGACGCTCAACCAAGGAGACGGCGCCGTCCCCAACGTGAGTGATTTTCAGCTCATCTAGCACTTCGGGGTGTTTATTAAAGAAGCCAGGATTATTTCTGAGGAAGTCGATAACGACTTCTGCTTTTACTTCACTCGCTTTAGGCTCGTCACTCATAGTGTCTACCGAAGGTTTACTCGGCCCTGGAATACGGTCTCCGCTGGACCCGCAAGCCACACGGGATTATTGGCCCCATTCCAACTTACCATGAGCTTACCCCCGGGTAGGTTAACTGTCACCTCGGGCGATAGTAGACCACGCTTGATACCGTGAACTACAGCGGCACATGCACCGGAACCACAGGCCAGTGTCTCGCCGGCCCCTCGCTCAAAGACCCGCAGCGCTATCACGTCACGACTTATAATTTCCATGAACCCAACATTTACGCTATCCGGAAAGTTATCGAGCGCCTGAATCATGGTGCCAATTTTCTCGACCGGCGTAGCCGCGCAATCATCCACTACAATCACGGCATGGGGGTTACCGATTGACAGGATACCTGCGTTTACCGTCACTTTACCGAGCTTTAGCTCGTGTCCAGTGCTTGAATCCCCATCGCGGTAGGGTAATGAGCAGGGAACAGCTGCGAGGTCAAACACGGGTGCGCCGAGTTCGGCCTTCACCTCGAGATTTTTAGACAGCGATAAGCGGCGTAGGCAGTCGCCTACCTGTAGTGTCATCTCCTGTTTGGGGGAAAGGCCCTGCTCACGGATAAATCGACCCACACAACGAGCACCATTGCCGCACTGGCCTGCACTTGAGCCATCCGCATTGAAAATCTTGTACTCGAAATCAGCATCGTCGCGTTTCGGCGGCTCAATAACGAGCACCTGATCACAGCCAACACCGGTGTGCCGATTAGCGATGGTTTCAATATGCGCGGAGGATAGGCTAACTGCCTTTCTCACCGCGTCGATGACGATAAAATCATTGCCCGCGCCGTGCATCTTGGTGAAATCAATCATCATGAGCCACTCGCAATAGGTTCGGGCAAGCACTCGTTCGCCCAGAGGTCCTCCACTCGCTCTCGCTTTCGAATTACATGAGCGTCGGTTCCGCTAACTAATACCTCAGCTGCACGAGGGCGTGAGTTGTAGTTTGAGGACATGGTAAAGCCGTAAGCACCCGCACCGAGGACGGCCAGGAGGTCACCTTCAGTAATACCGAGCTTTCGATCTTTACCCAGGAAATCACCGGTCTCGCAGACCGGTCCAACAACATCGTATACCCGTGGTTCTGCTCCGCACGGAGCAGTCTCCATGATCGTCTGCCATGCCGAATACAGTGCGGGTCGCAGCAGATCGTTCATTGCAGCGTCAACGACAGCGAAGCGTTTTTTCTCGCCCTCTTTAATTACCATGACACGGGTCAACAGTGCGCCTGCGTTGCCCACGATCGATCGTCCCGGCTCAATCATCAGTTCCATCGAAAGCTCATCGAGCTGATCTCGTACCGAGTCAATAAGCGCCCTGGCACTGGGGACCTCCTCATCGCGATACTGGATACCCAAGCCACCCCCAATATCGATATGCTGTAGATTAATGCCACGTGAGCGCAGGTCTAGCACGAGGTTTTTAAGGTGCTTGACTGAATCACTGAATGGCTCGATCTCGGTGAGCTGGCTACCGATGTGGCAATCGATTCCGATAGGCAGAAGCACGTCGGATTCGTGTGCCGCGCGGTAGAGAGTCTTGGCAATCTCAGCGTTGACCCCGAATTTATTCTCCTTGAGGCCGGTAGAGATATAGTGATGTGTCTTGGCATCCACATCAGGGTTGAGCCGGACTGAGATTGGCGCGACTTTATTCAAGCGGCGAGCGATCTCCTCGATAAGTGCGAGTTCGGAGGCGGACTCAACGTTAAAGCAGCGAATGCCAGCGGTGAGTGCCAATTCAATTTCCGCTCCAGATTTGCCAACACCGGAGAAAACGACTTTTGCTGCGTCACCGCCGGCTGCAAGCACCCGTTGCAACTCGCCACCCGAGACAATATCGAAACCAGATCCTAGTCTTGCCAGCAGCTTGAGAATGGCGATGTTCGAGTTGGCTTTTACGGCGAAGCATATGAGATGGTCCGCTACGCCGAAGGCTTTGGTCCATTCGGCAAATGCCTCCGTGATCGCGGTCTGCGAGTAGACGTACAAGGGTGTGCCAAAACGCTGCGCAAGGGAGTCAGCTGATACCGCCTCGCAGAAAAGAGAACCCTCGCGGTCACCGAATCCGTTAGGCATGTTGTAATGGTGTGACATGGTAGAAATTAGCTGGTTGTGGTGGGTTCTGGTTCCGGGTGCCGCAACTCGCCGGGCTGCCCACAACCCAGGGTGAGGGAAAACACAACCGCTATGCAATGAGTGAAAAGTAGTCGCACCGGAGCCACCAAAATTTAAAAAGCGAGTATACCAGCTGTTATCCTATGTTCGTGACTCGAGATCCTTATCTGGTTATGGTCACGGCCCGACGTCTCATTTGAGCCTCTAAAAAGGATACAGAATGTCTGCATCGCCACAGTACTATGAATGTATAGATGAAACCTTTGAGGAGGTTGAGTCGAAGTTGGAGAAATTGGAATCGGACCCCGACATTGCCGCGGCCGAAGGAGTTCTGAATGTGACTTTTGGCAACGGGGTGGTCTTTGTACTTAGTCGGCAACCCGCGGTGGAGCAGCTTTGGTTGGCAACCCCGGGTGGCGGCTTTCACTTCGTGTGGCGAGATGCCGATGAAGAGTGGTTCGATACAAAAACCAACGACGGGTTTCGCCAGCTGTTGAGTCGCGAACTGGCCGAGCATGTGGGTGAGCACGTCGAATGGTGAGCCTGCTGCGGCTCTTTATGGCGACCTTTCCGGGTTTGCTTTTACCTGTGACTGTGTCGGGCGAGGTGATTCACGAACCATTATGGGTGGAAAACCTCTCCCCTATTGCGCAACTGGTTGCGCTGCCTTCACAACGCTCAGCAGATATAAAAGAAGGACTCTTGGTCTCGCTGCATACGGATATTGCGACCCATTTTGTCTCTCAGACATCGGAGCTCGAGCAGGTATTCTTTGACGGCGAAACTCAAAAGCACAGCATTAATCTCCGGTGGGGTCTATCGCCCGAGTGGGAACTAAGCGCGCATGTCTCTTCCATCAAACATGGCGGTGGCTTTGTCGACGCCTACGTGAATCGATGGCATGACTTTTTTGGGATGAGTGATGGCGGTAGGGGCACACTGCCGGAAGATCAAATACGGTTTCAGTTCGATGGCATTGAACAGCAGTCACTACTCGATCGGCCTGTTTCCGGGCAGAGCGACTCGGCACTCGAGCTTAGTTATGTCGCAGAGCGCCAGCAAGAGCTTCAGATTGCCTACGCGGTTGGTTATATAGTCTCTAGTGGCTCGTCAGAGGGATGGCTAGGAAGCGGTGCTGATGACCTCTACGGTGTTGCGCGCTTCAGTGGCGCGCATCAAGGTAATTTACCCATTTATTGGCACGGACAGTTCGGTGTTACTCGAGTAGGGGAGAGCGCGCTAATAGGCGCTCAGCAAAAAGATTGGTTATGGTTTACCGGCTTGTCAGCTGAATGGCTTCTTAATGACCGCTGGTCGCTAATCACCCAGCTGGATAGTCACAGTGCTCTGATGAACAGCGAGGTTGACGCGGTCGGCGAAACTGCCGGTATGCTCAGCCTGGGACTGAGACGACAGCTCGGTAGAAAGTGGGCGCTTGATGTCAGTTTTGCTGAGGATATTGTGGTCGAAAGTGCCCCCGATATTATCTTTCAGGCATCACTGCATTTTCGCCCCTAGATTGGCAAAAAGCTCGATCCTGTGAGCAGCCTTCAGCTTTATCCGTTCAGCGCGTTTCTCGCCCGTTTCGCAGCGGCCAGGACCTGTTTGGGCGCAGTACCACCAATATGATCTCGTGCTGCGACAGATCCCTCGAGCGTCAGAACATTAAAGACATCGTCAGTGATATCCTTGCTAAGATTTTGAAGTGTCTCTAGCGGTAGTTTCGCCATATCCACGCCTTTGGATTCAGCTATCCCTACCGCAGTGCCCACAATTTCATGCGCATCGCGAAAGGCCACACCCTTTCTAACCAAGTAATCAGCAAGATCGGTCGCTGTCGGGTGACCCAAACTCGCTGCGCGTCGCATCGAAGCCGGTTTTGCGGACATCTCAGGCACAAGGTCGGCAAAGGCGAGCAGCGAGTCATGAACGGTTCGAACAGCATCAAAGACAGGTTCTTTATCTTCCTGGTTGTCTTTGTTGTAGGCGAGCGGCTGACCTTTCATAAGTGTGATAAGAGCCACTAAATGCCCCTGAACTCGTCCGGCCTTACCGCGAATTAGTTCAGGAACATCCGGGTTTTTCTTTTGGGGCATGATCGATGAGCCCGTACAGAAACGATCTGGCAGATCGACAAAATCGAACTGCGCACTCGTCCAAATAATCATCTCTTCGGCCATGCGCGAGAGGTGCATCATGGTGATCGCTGTGGCTGACGTAAATTCGATGGCAAAGTCTCTATCTGATACCGAGTCCAAGGAATTTTCAGTTGGCGCCTGGAAGCCAAGGGTTTTGGCTGTCATATGCCGGTCGATGTTGTATGGGGTGCCTGCCAGTGCTGCCGAGCCCAGAGGGCAGTAGTTCATTCGTTCGAAGCAGTCAGCGAGGCGGCTATCGTCACGCGCCAACATCTCATTCCAGGCTAGCAAGTGGTGACCAAACGTCACGGGCTGTGCCACTTGCAGATGCGTAAAGCCGGGCATGATCGTGTCCGCATATCGCTCACCTTGGTCAATAAGCCCTGTTCGAAGACGGGTCATTTGACTTCGTATGCTCTTAATCGCGGCACGCAGGTAGAGTTTCATGTCAGTGGCAACCTGATCGTTTCGAGAACGTCCTGTATGTAGGCGCTTACCCGAATCGCCAATCAGTTGGGTAAGTCGCGCCTCGATGTTCATATGGACGTCTTCCAGCTCTAACTGCCAAGGAAAGGCGCCAGAGGCGATCTCACCTTCTACCTGTGTTAACCCACGGTGGATATCGCTTACCTCCTTATCAGTCAAAATGCCAGCGGCAGCCAGCATGTCAGCATGCGCTCGCGAGCCCTGAATATCAAAGTGAGCAAGCACGTGATCAAAGGAGTAGGACCCAGTAAATTCCTGAACGAACGCATCAGTGGCCTCGCTAAAACGACCACCCCATGTTTGACTGGTATAACTGTCTAAAGAACTGGACACGCGATACACTTCTCTTGTTTTACAGTTTGCTAGTGTATCAGGTGCAGGGCGTTGCATGCGCGAGTGGTAAGCTGAAAAGGGATGAGGAGAAGCATGAATCCAATAACAATTGCGACTCGCGAGAGTCCACTTGCTTTGTGGCAGGCCCATTTTGTAGAGGCCGAGCTGAAGCGGCATCACCCAGGCATTGAAGTGAAATTACTGGGCATGACGTCGAGGGGAGACCAGCTTTTGGATAAGCCCTTGTACAAAGTCGGTGGTAAGGGTCTGTTTGTTAAAGAGCTTGAAACGGCCTTGTTGGATGAGCGCGCTGATATTGCTGTCCACTCGATGAAGGACGTGCCAATGGAATTGCCGCCAGGGCTCACGCTGGGAGTTATTTGTAAGCGGGAGGATCCGCGCGATGCGCTGGTCGGGGTGAACACTTTCGATGATTTGCCAGAGAGCGCTCGACTGGGTACCTCGAGTTTGCGTCGCTCGTGTCAGGTCATGCAGCGACGACCTGATCTGCAAATTGGATTCTTACGCGGTAACGTGAATACTCGACTCGCAAAGCTCGATGCAGGCGAGTTTGATGCCATCATTCTGGCGTGCGCTGGTCTCAAACGTCTGGGCTTTGATCATCGTATTGGTGCTGCGATCGATGAAGACTTTCTGCTCCCCGCGGGCGGGCAGGGTGCGGTTGGTATTGAATACAGAGAGTCTGATAGTCGTGTTGCCGAGCTGTTAGCGCCACTCGCACACGAAGAAACATCCCGGCGTGTCACTGCTGAACGAACGGTTGTAAGACGACTTGATGGGGGTTGTGACGTCCCTATCGCTAGTTTTGCGGTGGCCGAGGGCGACTCTCTCTGGCTGCGCGCTCGAGTTGGCTCGCCTGATGGAAAGACAGTTATTGTCTCGGAGGCTCGTGGATCTGAACCCGAATCGCTTGGACTCGAAGTTGCCGACGCGCTGATTGCAAAGGGGGCAGCAGACATTTTGAAAGCAGCGCGATCGTGAAACGCGTTGTTGTCACTCGTTCAATAGAGGATACCGATCGCCTTGCCGAGCGTCTGACGAGTGACGGGCATTTGCCCGTAAAGCTGCCCTTGCTGGCTATCGAGCCACTACAAAGTTCAGTGGATATCGACAATCTGCCACGGACTATCATGGCCATTATCTACACGTCGGTTAACGCGGTCCGTCATGGATTCGAAGCAATCTCGCAAACGATAGCAAATGAGGGTTTAGTGACCATTGCTGTGGGGACTAGAACTCGAGATGCATTGGGAAAAAAAGGTGTCCGCGCTGAATCGCCAGCTAGGGAAGACTCTGAGGGTATCCTCGCTTTACTAGCACCACTTGATCAGTCGCCTGCTCACGTGGTGCTAGTAAAGGGTCAGGGCGGTAGAGATCTCATCGAGTCCCGTTTGGATCGCTTGGGTATTCATCTCACCATCATCGAATGTTATCGCCGTGTTTGGCCTGATGTGCCGGAGGCGAATTTCCTGTCTGCGGTATCGACTGAGAGTCCCAGCATTATCCACGTGGCCAGCGGCGAAACGCTAACTCGGCTAACGGATCTGTGTTGGGCGCATGGCGTTGATGCCCTAGACGCGCACACTCTAGTGGTACCCTCGCAACGAGTTGCCGATCAGGCTCGAGAGCTGGGCTGGCAATCGCGTATAGTAGCGGACGGGGCAGGGGATGAAGCACTACTCGAGGCAGTTGCTGATCTTCCTTAGGAAGCAGAGTTCCGAGGTGATGTTATGAGTGAGCGCGTTGCAAAGAAGGCGAGTCGAACGGGTGGTTGGATAACCCGGAGTCTGCTGCTTATTTTGCTCCTGTGCCTCGCAGCGCTAGGAGCCGCTGGCTCCTACTATGGTCTTCCATTTGCCAATCAACTGCTCGATGAGCGCGATTCGATTAGAGAGTCTGTCGCGGATCTCGAGGCCAGTCAGAAGTCTGCACTCGACACTATTCCCGGACAAGTTGATGCTGCGATAACTGAACGCCTGGCGGTAGTCGTTCAGGAGCAGGACAAAAAATTGTCACGGCTAACGGGGGAGGTTAATCGCATAACAGCCTCCGAGCAGCGGTTAAGGGAAGCACTTGCTCGCGCTGAGGCGCAGTTGGAACGACAATCGGGCGTTGAGCAAGCAGCCTGGCGGACGGCTGAGGCCGAATTTAATGTTCGTATGGCAATCCAGCGTCTCCAGGTTGCCAGAGATGTCACAGCAGCGCTCGTTTTGTTGCGGGGAGCTGATCAGTTGTTGGCAGGCGTTGATACT
>Ga0163109_10004460_pt1 | contig 10629 bp, 9 predicted proteins | sample CRUFie1St13metaG_FD_108704 | JGI IMG/M metagenome (GOLD analysis project Ga0163109, IMG submission 108704) | Marine microbial communities from the Costa Rica Dome - CRUD Field 142mm St13 metaG | ecosystem: Environmental > Aquatic > Marine > Oceanic > Photic zone | place: Costa Rica: the Eastern... | reverse complement strand
GGATCGGTGTAATAAGCGCTTGAGTAAATCCATGCCCGCGATGTCGATCTATAGAATTTTAGATTTTCTTCAAAGTCATTCGCTGGTCCATAAACTGAAAAGCAACAATAAGTTTATTGCTTGCGCGCACATTGACTGTGATCACCAGCACTTTTCGCGCTCTCAGTTCTTTATTTGCTCTGATTGCCCTGCGGTTGAGGAAATAAACATCGATACCAGCGCATATGAGTTTATGCGAAAGGCTGCCGAGCAGGCGGGCTTCAGCCTAAGTAACACACAGCTTGAGTTCACTGGCTCGTGCCAGCGATGCACAAACAACGGAGGTCAACCCGAATGATTAGTCTGTCACCCATCGGACGCGGTCTGGCAGATCGAATGGCAGTTGGATTATCAGGGCTTTGTATTGCTCATTGCCTTGTCTTACCAATATTGATGACGTTCTATTCGTCGTCGCTATTGTTGATGGTGGGTGATGAGATTTTTCATACAGCCATCGTTTTTATTGCCATACCCATTAGTGGTTTAGCCTTGTTCTTCGGCTGCAAGAGTCATAGGAATTTCTTAGTTCCTGCCCTTGGGGTAGTGGGTTTGTTCCTGTTGATTGCCTCGGCTACTTTCGTACATGACGTCTGGGGTGAGTCAGCTGAGGTAGTCGCCACAATCATGGGGTCATTGGCTCTAGCCACCAGCCACGTATTAAATTTCCGGCTCTGTGCGCGCGCTTCGGATTGCTCTTGCAGTGAGTGAACAGAGCGCGTCTGTTCTGAACGTTCAATAGCCGTATTTAGGATTATTGGCTAATCGTTGATTCGACTCTCATCTGCCGGCGGCTTCTTCTCAATCACTTTGAGCCCAGACAATCCATAACACCACTTTCCCATTGCTCGCTGATTTCCTGGCAAATGATTTCTATCCGGGATTCGAGGCAGTCATCGATCGCAATTTCCTTGAGAATACCGCCCGAAAGATTGTAGGCGAATACACCTGCGTCGGTAATTGTCACAGCTTTCATGCGCTCAACGACAAGGGAATTAAAGAACGACATTAGGCGACCATAATTAAAGTGTTTGTCAGCTGAAATTCGCCAACCAATTGTTTTGAATCCGTCTCCAGCGTTGGTTGCTACTAGTACACCTGTCTCAGGTAAAGGCTTCTCTTCAACTTCCAGCGGTGATGGTGAAGATGCGGTGGTGGGTGTCGATTTCAGCTCGCCACTGGGCCGCCATAACGTGGGAGCCTCTAATAAGTCTATGGATAGTTGTCCAAATGATACAGCTGTCACAGGCACTTGGGCGCCGCGGCGTTCTTTGACGAATTCTTCGAGCGCATCTAATTGCTCTGTACTACACAAATCTGGTTTGCTGGCTATAACAATATCAGCCATATCGATCTGTTGAAGAAAGCTGGGGTGCTGCGCGACGTGAGATTGTTCGATTGAGCGTGGATCAACCAAAGTAAGCGTGCGTTGAATTAATAAATGCTCACTAAAAGATTTTTGGTGCAGGTTTTGCATCACCTCTTCTGGATGTCCCAGACCGGTTGGTTCAATCAAAATTCGGTCCGGTTGAACTAAGAATATAATTTGACTTAGCGTCATATTCATCGAGAGACCTGCTGTGCAACACATGCAACCGCCTGGCACCTCGAGGATCACCACGTCATCAACATCACCTAGCTCCCCGTTGATGAGCGCTTTGTCGATGCCTACCTCCCCAAATTCGTTGACTAGGATGGCCCATGTTTCGTCGGCTGGTCGCGCGGCTAGTAACCCTAGAATTGACGTGGTTTTTCCGGCACCTAGAAACCCGGTAACAATGTTGACAGGTATGTTTTTACGCATGCAACGTGACTCATAAGTGGGTCTAAAACCAAACCCTGTTGATACATTATATCGTCTTGGTGCTAGTACGCTTTTATTTATTTCATCGAATCGGACGGATGATTATTTTTAATTCACTCGCGAATAAAGTGATCAAATGGTCTGGTGCCCAAGAGTATCAAGCGCTTTGGCCGCGTCATCTTGACCGAACCGAGCCTGCATTGTTGACTAATATTGTGGGGATCCTGCCTTAAGCACTGCGAACTGAGGAACTTTCAGCACGATTATGGAGAGAAGAGCTTTTTTAAAAACAACAGCATCGGCTTTTACGGCACTGGCGGCTAGCGGTTGCGTTCTCCGATCACTACCAGATCAACCATTTTCACGCGCTGTGGGTTATGGCGAATTGGTTCTTGATCCAAAGGGCTTGTTAGACCTGCCACCGGGCTTTTCTTATCGAGTGATATCGGCGTTGGGTGATGTTATGAGCGATGGGGCCACAGTTCCTGATAAGGCTGATGGCATGGGGTGTTTTGATCTTGGCGATGGGCGCTGGGCACTTGTGCGCAACCATGAGCTGGTTCCGATTGATGCAAGCGGTGGTTTGTTTGAGCTTGGTTTTGGTGCTAAGGACGGTGTTCTTGTCCCCGGTGGCACGACCCACGTCGTAATTGACCAAAATAGTCTTGAGGTGACGGATCAATTTCGATCACTTGGCGGCACTATTCGCAATTGCTCTGGTGGCGTCACGCCCTGGGGAAGCTGGTTGACATGCGAGGAAGCCCCAACGGGCCCCGGACAACTATATGGCGAGGGTCTGAGTAAAAATCATGGTTGGGTGTTTGAAGTACCTGCGGCGGCCACTGGTCTCGTTGATCCCGTGCCATTGGTTGCAATGGGACGTTTCAACCACGAAGCCGCCTGTGTGGATGCTGCAACAGGCAATGTCTACCTCACAGAAGATCGCGATGATGGCGTGCTCTACCGATTTATTCCGGCAGTGCCCAGCAAGCTCTCGCGAGGAGGTCGGCTGCAGGCGATGAAAGTGGATGGTATCCCTGACCTGAGGAACTGGTCGAATGTTTCGATGGCTGTGGGTTCGGTTGCCAATGTCAGCTGGATCGATTTGGATGCGGTGGAGGCACCAAAGGACGATCTGCGGTACCAAGCAGCTGCGAAAGGCGCAAGTTTGGTGGCGCGCGGTGAAGGCATCCATATGGGTGAGGGCGACGCATATGTGTGTTCAACTAGTGGCGGGTCCCGTAAATTCGGTCAAATTTTTCGCATTAAATTAAGTCCGGACGGAGAAACCGATCGCCTGGAGCTCTATTTTGAGAGCGTCTCCAAGCATCAATTCGACTATGGCGACAACGTGGTAGCCGCCCCCAATGGACATCTCATTGTTTGCGAGGATCAGTACACCATGGTGGTCGATAATCATCTGAGAGGGATCGCGCCTGATGGAAACGCCTACCCACTGGCGCGTCTCCGACTGCAAACCGAGCTAGCCGGGGCCTGCTTTTCCCCCGATGGGCATACCTTGTTCGTCAACGTATATGCACCAACAAAGACACTCGCTATTACTGGGCCTTGGGATAGCTTCAATGCCAGGACGATTGTCGTAGCCTAAGCACACCCGCGTTGCACAGGCCTCACGAAACAACGATGAGCTGAGTTACACAACCGTCACGGACTGCCCTTGAGCGATTGTACCGCTGCGCACGACTTTCGCGTAAACACCCAAGTTGCCTTCTGCTTCAGTTACTAGATGTCGCATGATGTCAGTATCTCGGGGGAGGGTTTCGGTTGCGTGTGTGGTCATCGAACAACGCGGGCAGGTATCGATTATTTTGAGAACAACATCGCCCATATGCAGCTCCTTACCAATCCAAGCTTGCTCTGGGAACCTCTCGGTCGAGCCACTGACATCGAGAATGAAATTGGCTCTAAATCGCTTTTCATCGAATGCCGAATTTGGTGCCGCTTGTGACATCGTATCCAGCGATTGCTGTGTCATGAGCATTATAGGAAAGGCATCAAAATAGGTGCCCGGTGGCGACTCGAATTCTAAGACTTCAGTAAAGGCACTAAGATCCGGAATTGGCTCGTCAGGGGTGCGGCCGAAGATGTCCCTTAGCTCCTGCTCAAAATCCTCTGAGTCGGGCGCGCCTCGCCGATAGTGCTCGAGGTTATCGGGGGGGAGTAGCGGCCAGAGGGTGACGCTGTGATCGAGTTTTTCTGATAACCAGTGGTTCATTTCGTCTGAACTCGTTAGGCAGGTCGACCCATCAGGGGCGGTAATTTCCGATGTATTGTCATCGAGCGATCGCGCGCTAAATAGCATCAGTTTTGGAAGTTTCTTTGCACCCCGAATACCACCGCGGACTTCATCTCGCGTCGCCCATGTGCGATCACCTTGGATACCGCGTTTGCTCACTATCACTTCTGAGGGTGTCTCGCCTAACATGGACTTTACGGGGTAGCGGTGTATTTCTGTAACAGTCACTTCCGACATGATCGAGCTCCTCTTAAGATTGCCATGACACGTTATTTACTCTGGAACGTCCAGTGCTGGGTTTCGGTTAAAGAAGTTACGTGGCTTCAGCGTGATCTCATCCACCTTTGATGGCATCACGGGCCAGTCCTCGGCCATTGGAACATGGTGGAAGCCGATCATGGGCCACGCCACAAGGTCGGTATTCTCGATGGCCTCATTATCGGCCACATACTGAGGCAGTCCCTTACCAGCACCCGATTGATTGACGGTGAATCCCGTCGAGAAAATCTCATCGGGCTTGTATCGGGTGACCCATAAATTATTCCTAAGGAATCCAGCGCGCTGATAAATCGGGTCATCGAGCGTCACCAACGGATGTGTATTGGGAAAGATGAGTTGGTACGAGCTTGGGTAGCCCATCGCATTTTTCGCCGTGTTGCTGGCAAAAGTTAACAGCGCAGGCGTCTCCACCTTCATGACAGTTTGCGCCTGTTGCTCAGTCAGCACTTGCTCCTGCTTAACTGCCCAGATGCCCGGGCGAGGCGCGCCATCAGGCTGCTCTGTGGCCACTAGCCGCTGACGAACAAAATTGTTATCCACACCATCGACATCCATATCTATTCGGTAGCTAAAGAAGTGGTCATGATTGACTCCGATGCGATAGGGAGCGATCAGTGTCCCTGTCTGCGTTTCTGATAGCGCTCTAGGATCATCTAACGACGCAGAGAAAGCGCCCTTAGTGGCGTCAATGCCCGTCGAAATCAGTCGAATCCGGATGCGTCCATCTTGCTGGAAAATGTAATCCTGAAAGTAATCATAATTGCCGATCACGGCGACCATACGCACAACGAGATTCGTGGCTCTGCGAGAATTGTGCTTCACCATACCGGGGACATCGTCATACAAAGACTCGTGGTGGCGCCAACTGGGATAGCCCGGGTCGAACTCAAAAACACAGATGCGATTCTCGGCGATAAATGCTTTCCCGCTCGCGGTATGCAACACCACATCTTGATAAACAGCGGTTGGTGGGCAATCGTTGCCTTTCAGTTCGGTTGCCATATTGCCAAATCCGTACTCGCCCATATCGAAGTAGGCGCGGTAGAACCAGTGGGTATCAGGGTCTTGGTAAGGGACAAACATTTCTGACATGGCGATTTCGTAGGCGACGGGTCTGAATCCATCATCGGAGACAACGCCAATATTGTTGAGAATCGTGCCTTGCCGTGGGTCAAATCGAAGATGGAACTGCCAGTCCTGCCAGTTGATTTGGCTTCCCGAGATGGCGAAATTGCGACCCTCAGGCTGCTGCAAGGCGATCGGTTTCAATGCCGGCCGCGTCTCGAGTGCGCTCTCATGAAACTCGATGACCTCGTAGTCATTGGGTGGTGTGTCAGCGTTAGAAAACGAGTCTGTGATTTCGATGAGTTTCAATTCCTCAACATCAAACAAGACACTGATACCTTCTACCGGTCGGGCCCAGGCACTGGTCGTAGGAAGAAGCCCCAAGCCACCTTGTCCCCGAATGTTGAAACAGTCGAACCGGACAAGTCTGTCATTGACAGGGTTTGCAAGATCAGAGAAGAAGCGTCCGACCGTGCGCGGCAGGCAGAGACCATCCGAGCCGCTAATACTGCGTCGTTCCAGCGCAGCTACCACTTCAGGCAGTTGGTTGACGGCATCGATTGCGCCTAATAGCTCCTCGCGCGCGAGCATGGGCTGGCCGCTGGTGAGCTCCCTAGAAGTAGATAGCGATGCGGAGTCAAAATCGTAGCGCGCTGCATAAGAGGCCTTATTCAGCCTGTAGACAACGTCCGCGCCGCGTGCTGCTTTATCACCGACCTGCCAAACACGCGCCTTGTTTTTGTTAGGCTCTGCGAGACTGATGCGATTGAATAAGACGCCCTCACCAAATGCATCGGTCACCGCGGCAGCTGCTTCGTTAATTTCTGTTTCTGTTAAGGAGTGCCATGGTGACTTTGTAGTGGACGTATTATTGCCGGCTTCCTTTGGGCTTTGACCGCAGCTCGCTAAAACCATAAAGCTTACGATCGCTACAACTCGATAAATCACCATTATGCCGTCTCCATATTTTTTGGTTTTGTGCGCGTCAGTGTACGGTCTTATTTTCTGTCCTCTGACTGCATTATGCAGACCCAACTTCAGATCTTACTCGGCTTAGATGATCGCCCACGGCTAAATAAGCCCTGCAAGTGATGAGATAGCCAAAACTCAAACTCATAAATGAAATATAGTCCTTATTTGATATCAGGCTGGTGCCGTCATTGGCCGGTGCTGCAAAACCGAACATCACGAAACTCAACGCTAGCATAATAGAAGCAGCAGGAATTAATAACGAGAGCATTGGTTTGTTTTTGCGCTGCGTTTCGTAGATCAAGAAAACAAGTAGGGGTATGTACCTAGAGTGCGCTGCCGAGGAAGTATAGTGTCGTGCCGATCACAGAATGTCGCCTGCTATGAAACCCATGGTCAGTATGGCAGTGCTTTTTGGCGTTGAGTCTTCAGGGTTTTATTGGGGGGCCTTGGTTTCTTCGAACCCCTAGGGAGACCAGTCGACTAAGTTCCGACAAACTTCTACCGCTTTCTTGGCGGAGATCATTAAAATAACTCTGTGCGGCTTTGAGTGCGCGCAGACTGTGAATCCCTGAGTCAACTATGCCGCTCTCGCGCAGAAAGTACTCTACGTCGGCAGTCATAAGGAACGTATCGACGCCTACTGCCCTCAATGCATAGGGACCCGTATTACCACCCAATCGGCTCCCGTGTTTCTTCAAGTACAGCCAGAGGCCAATAATGTCGTCGTCTGGCCAGCCGGCGATAAAACTACCAAAGGTCTTATCCTCGCGGCGCTCGGTATCAGCAATCATCACCGCGTTTTGAAGTACCGTTTTGACTTTGCTGAAGTTACGAATGATGCCTGGATCGCTGGCCTTACGCTCCAGCATATCGTCGGGCATCATCAATAGGCGCTCAATGTCGAATTCCCAGAACACCGCTTCAAACTGCGGCCACTTGTTATTGACGATGCGCCAGACGAAGCCTGACTGAAATACCTTGCGTGTGAACTCCGCGAGGTAGCGGTCGGACCCCAGCCCACTGAGGTGCTGTTTGGTGGCAATGTTGGGTAGTAGGCTTTCTACAACATCACTCCCACCTTTTCGCAGGCATGCGACTTCGTACAGGTTGTCGTAGGATGGTCTGGGCATGCGGGAAGTGTAACCCTAAAAGACTACGCTTTTGCCTTCCGTGTACTGAAGATACAGCCAGCGACGATAAGTGCTGTGCCGAGCAGCGTGCCCGCGCTGACGGGCTCGGCGAAAAACCACCAGCCAAGTAATGCGGCCCAGATGAAGGCGGTATATTCCACGGAGACGAGAGCCTGGGCCTCTGCTTTGCTGTAGGCGATAGATAAAAGTATCAGAGAAATGACGGCGAGAACCCCGGCCGCCGATGCTGCAGTCCATTGGACTATGTCAGCGGGCAGGGTGACGGCAAATGGGGCGCCAAGCGCCAGAATGCAGGTCATGATCACGTTTTGATAGCAGGCGATTTCGGTGGGCCGAGCCACGAGGGCCTGTTTGCGCTGCAAAATTATATTCAGTGCGTACATTACGGCGAAGACGAGTACTGCCGTAATACCGAGCAGACTGCTGTCGTCACGCATGTGAAACATGTCTTCGCCGGCGATGACCACAACACCACCAAAACCCAATACAGCGGCGATTTTTGCACCTCGCGTGATTTCCTCACCGAGCATGGGAGCAGCAAGATATAGAGCTATGATCGGAGCGACAAAGCTCAGACCTACAGCTTGAGCGAGGGGTAGTTGCGTTAAACTCCAAAACAGGAACAGCATCATGAATGCGGTAAGAACACCGCGAGTAATATGAAGCCTTAGTACTCTTCCTGTCGCCAACTTAGGTCGATTGGGTAAATAAAGCGCAGATGCGAAGACGGCGCCCATTGCCGCCCGCCAAAACGTCGCGCTGTAGGCACCCATGGCCAGTGCTTGGGCTTTCATGACCGCATCGAGCATGCAGAAAAATAGTACTCCCGCACTCGCCAAAAGCACCGGAAAAAGAAGGTTATCGTTGTTCTCAGGGACGCCTACAACTTGCATGATAATGTCGCTCTTGCAAACGGGACATACACGTGCCGCACACTAGCCCCGGGCCGCTTTGTCGGCTGCATGCCACTGCGCAATGAGGGAGCGAAGCACGCTTACGAAGGCGATAGGTTTATCGAGCATTAAGTGATGACGAGCGCCTGGGATGCTTATAAAAGGAATAGTATCGCCACCCCGCTCACGCACGTAATCGGCCGAGTCGTCATCAAACAGGGCGCTATTTTGTCCGTAGACGTAGGCTTTTCTGCCAGGTGCAGCGACAACAGCATCCACTTGGTTGAGTATTCGATCTTTAAGGGAGAAATCACTGTCGAAAACACTGGTATCGAACTTCCAGGTCCACCCACCTTCAACCTGCTTCAGCGAGTGATAGGCCATATAATGGAATAGATAAGGTTCGCCGCAGGGTTGGTTTGGCGATAGTACAAAACGCGATTTTGCCTCTTCGTAACTTGGGTAGATTCGGTTTGGGCGGCTCGGATCCGATCGCATGGGGCGCCCGTCTGCAAAACGTGCTTTGAGTCGTTCGGGTCTCAATACCATGAGGTCGCAAATAACGAGCCCGCCGAACAGCTCTTGAAAGTCATTCATGGCCGCGAGACCCACATGTCCACCATAGCTGTGTGCAATCACAATTGGCTTAATGGTGTGATCAAATAGACCGGTTTCACGAGCGACGTCGATGACTTCCTGTGCGCGAACACCGTCGGGGTACGACGTCCGAACACCTGAGTCACCCATGCCCGATAGGTCGTACGCAACGACGTGGTATTGCTCTGCCAGAAACGGGGCTATGAAGGCCATACAGCGCGCGTGGGCAAGGAAACCGTGCATCAAAAGTAGGGGTGGGTTGGCAGGGTCACCCCACCGAAAGTAGTGAACATCACACCCGTCCGAGGTTACCCAGCCCTCTTCGCGAGGCACCTGCAACGCACTGACCAGCCATTGGGGTGCATTGGGTGCATCTGGCGGCAATTCGCCGTTGAGGTCACAGATATCGGTTACGGGGTTTTTCATCGTGTTGCGTACGTCCTTGAAGTCTACTCATACGAGCGAAACTGGCTTTTGGTCGTTCATTACTCGCTTATTTTTTGCAGTAATCGAATGATGGATAGCTGGGTTGCCAGCCCCTTACGCCGCGCCGGCATACTAAACGCTTGGTAGGCAAAAATCTTAAAAACCCGCTCGTTAGCTGTATGGTCACTCTGTGAGAATCCATGGCGGATGGATACGCAGGCGAACCGAATCGAACCGATGAGTTGGTGGGCAAACGCTAGACCAACCTAGGAAGATTTGTGTCCGCGACTAGCCGCCTGAGTGGACCGTTGTTGCCCTTGGTTTTTACCCGCGGCGTATTACTTTCAAGAGATGGTTTGGAGGTGTTGCCTCTCGACCACTCATTTTGAACGGATCGCCTCGTTCCGCTAGTTCGGGAGAGCTTTTAACTCATAACCTTGAAGTCTTCGGTTGCTTGCGACTTCAGTTCCTTCCAACCATAGATCTTCCCAGTCTCATCTTCTTATTAATGGTGGGTAGTTATCGTCGACATCGTTGTAAACGTATTCCCATCCTTTTTCTTGCATGATGGCACGGTGCCGCGCGCCTTGACTGCTACCATCACTCATTTCGTAACCTGCATCTCCTTGGAATAGTACTGCTATTTTCCCCTCTACCTTTGCGACGACCGGGAATACGTAGGGTGGAGGAATTTCCTTTTCACCAGCGGTCATGTCGGCGGTTGTGGCGTAACGCAGCAGACTGAGCAGCGTAATGTAGGTGGGTGGTAACATGCCAAATTCGCCCGCTTCGTGGCGTGCTACCGCAGTTTTTATGCGAATCCACGCAAAATCATGAATCTCACTACCGTCGATGGCAACGGCTACGTCTTCAACCAAGGGTGCTGCGTAAATCCAGGTCTCAAATCGCTTAGGCTCAACAACCGGCGTCGTCCAGTGACTGAGGTGCACCATGTTTTCAGTATCTGGACGCAGGCCACACTCTTCCTCAGCTTCGCGTGCCGCTGCAATGCGTGCGGCCAATGCGATATCACCGTTAGCCGACTCAATATCGGCCTTTTCAAGTGCTCCGCCCGGAAAGACCCATAATCCTCCTGCGAACATCAACGCCTTATTGCGCCTGAGCATGAGCGTTTCCATTCCGTTATCT
>Ga0163109_10004459_pt1 | contig 10631 bp, 8 predicted proteins | sample CRUFie1St13metaG_FD_108704 | JGI IMG/M metagenome (GOLD analysis project Ga0163109, IMG submission 108704) | Marine microbial communities from the Costa Rica Dome - CRUD Field 142mm St13 metaG | ecosystem: Environmental > Aquatic > Marine > Oceanic > Photic zone | place: Costa Rica: the Eastern... | reverse complement strand
GCAACATCTTCTCTTCCGGTTGCTTTGAGATATCTTTCCATTGACTCGTCATAACCAAAAGTTGATGTTGTAGCACCTACCTCAGCACCCATATTACAAATAGTACCTTTTCCAGTACAAGAAAGGGCTTTAGCTCCAGGTCCAAAATATTCGATAATACATCCTGTACCACCTTTTACAGTTAAAATTCCTGCAACTTTTAAAATAACATCTTTTGCGGATGTCCATCCATTTAGCTCACCAGTCAACTTTACACCAATAATATTCGGAAATTTTAATTCCCATGGCATTCCAGCCATAACATCCACTGCATCAGCACCTCCTACACCAATTGCAACCATTCCCAATCCACCTGCATTTACTGTATGAGAATCAGTACCAATCATCATCCCCCCAGGGAAAGCATAATTTTCAAGGACTACCTGATGTATAATTCCAGCACCAGGCTTCCAAAATCCAATACCATATTTATTAGAAACATTTTTTAAAAAGTCAAAAACTTCATTACTAACTTTATTGGCTTGAATAAGATCCTGTTTTGCACCCATCTTAGCCTGGATTAAGTGATCACAGTGTACGGTTGTAGGAACTGCTACTTTGTTTTTACCTGCCTGCATAAATTGTAATAAAGCCATCTGAGCTGTAGCATCTTGACATGCAATCCTGTCAGGTTTAAAATCAACATAATCTTTTCCTCTCTCAAAAGATTTTGAAGCAGGATCCCATAAATGAGAGTACAAAATTTTCTCAGAAAGTGTCAAAGGTTTATTAACGAATTTTCTGGCTTCGTCAACATTTTTTACAATATTAGAATAAACCTCTTTTATCATTTTAAAATCAAATGCCATATCTTATTTTTTTAACCAATTACTAAAAAAATCACAATCACCAAAATCGTTATTAATATTGATGTAGGTGTCAAATATCTTATCATTTTGCCATTTCTCAATCTCTTTGAGCTGCTTATTTTGTAAGGCTAATTTTTGAATCTTTAAATAATCTTTAGAAAAGTCAGCCACATGCTCATCGTACCTGTCAGAAACCGTAAGAATTTTAAACTTAATGGGATTAAATCTGTCTTCGTCCTGATAAACTATACTAACTTGGTTTTCTTTGAGGTTAGCAATTTGAGAATATAACTCAGGATCCATTTTGGTTAGTTCAAATTTATAGTCCTGAGTCTCAGGATTGATCAATAAACCTCCGTCATTTCTAGTTTCTTTTTCATCACTAGCTTCTTTTGCTGCATCCGAAAATGAAATCTCACCGTTGATTATCCTATCTCTTATATCATTCAATCTTTTTCTGGTATCATCAATCTCTTTCTGATTAATTTTAGGTTTTAGTAATATGGTACGAATATCATATTCCTGACCCCTTATTTTTTCGAGATAAATTATAAAAAAACCGTATTCTGTCTCAAAAGGGTCAGATATTTCACCTTCTGTCAAAGAAAAGGCAACTTCATTAAATTTTTTTATCATTGGAGAGTTCTTCCTATTAATTGAGTATTTGCCTCCTCTTGTTCTAGACCCTGGATCTTCACTATAAAGTACAGCTTTTGAAACAAAGCTAGCTCCGTTATCAATAACGTCAGCTTTAAAATCTTTTAATCTGTTAATTACTTTTTGCTTTTCTTCCTGGTTTGTTTGAGGATATAAAACAATTTGTGAAACTCTTAATTCAGTACCAAAAACAGGTCTATCAGATTTTGGTATTGAATTAAAAAACTGACGAACCTCCTCTGGTGTAACCTCAATATCCTCAATTATAGCTTGTTGCATCTTTTTTGCCAATTCAGCATTTTTATTAAGTTCAAACATTTCTGATCTCAATTCCTGCTCTGAATCTTTTTTGTAATATTCTAATAACTTATCCATTGACCCTATTTGTTCGGCAAATGCGGCAACCTGTTGATCAACATATGACTGAATTTCTACATTATTAACCTCAATACTGTCTTGAATAGCATGATGCTGATATAACTTGTCCTCTAAAAGTTTACCAAAAACCTGACATTTCGATATGTTCTCCATTGAAACACCTGAAACCTTCAATTGGGTAAATTGCTTATCAATGTCAGATTCTAAAACAACAAAATCTCCAACAACAGCTGCAACTCCGTCAATTTTTTGTCTATCCTGAGATAAAATAATTGCGGAGGATAAAAATATCGATATTATAATAATACTTCTCATTTTAATAAATTTCTAATTTATTTTCTTTTAAGGCGTTTTTTAATATATCAGATTTTATATTCAACATTAGTTCTTTTTTTCTATTATTCAAAGACATATACTCTAAAGTCGGTAAAACATGATCAATTGGTGCAACATCACCATTATTCACAGATTCAATAATCTTAATCAAATATAAATTTAATGAATCTTTGAATTGAAAAAAATTATAATTTTTTAAGCTTTTGTAATTATAATTATTTAAAAATGGGAATTTTTGAACAATTTCCTTTTTTGAAATCCACTTATCACCAGACAGAGAAAAATCATTAAATCTGTACGAAATTGAATCTAAAAAAAACTTATCATTAGTTTTATATCTTTTTATTTTAGACCTTACTTCGTAAGTATCTGAAAAACCTATTGGCAACTCAACATACACAATCTTAAAAATGTCTTCATTCAAAATAAACAAACTTTTATTTTTATTGTAAAAGGTTTGTATTTCAACCGAATCGATTTCGAGATCAATTGAAGAATTAACAAGTGCCTCAAGATATGCATCAGAAAGTAATGAGGATCGATATTCACTAACCAGAGACTCAATTTTATTTAATTTAATTTCATTTAAATTTAATTCTGCTCTTTCGATAAGAATTTTTTCAATTGCCCAATTGTTTATTATCTGATTTACTTTAGAAATTGAATCTGCTTTATCAACACCAACTAGCATTAACTCAAGATCATTAACTGAGATAAAGTTTTCACCGTATCTTGCAATATTTTTGGGTTCATTTTCAGGAACAATATTACAACTTGAGTAAAATAGCATAAATGATAAATAAAAAAACTTTTTAAACATTAATTATACTTTTTTCTCAAACGCTTGACAGCTTTCTTATTTATCACTACTTTATGCTTGGACCTGAGATTATTTAACCAATTGGTTTCTTGAAATTTCTGAAAATCTCCAATTATTTTACCCCTATCATCTTCAAATGAGAGATACTTATTTATGTTTTCATTGTAAAACTCCCTCAGATTTATTGTATCAGAATCTTTTAAAGTCCATATTTTCTCCTGCATAAGATTAAATAATAATAACCCTTCTCTGTATTCATTAATAACAAACCTATATTCATCATTCTCATTTTCAAGATTATTTTTATAAAATTCTAAAGCATTATAATCAATAAATCTTTTGTAAAGATCATAAACTAAATCCTTAGTAGAAATTATATTATATTTTTTTTGGTTGTCTTCAAGAAAAGTCGCAAAATCAATATACTTTAAGATTTTGTTATTAATTTTAACTAGTATCTTTTCATCATCAATTTCCTCAGGAATACTCCAATTACCCTGTAAGTAGGATTGGTCAATTATAGAAATAAAATAGTTAAGGTTTTCATTTTCATAACTTAAGTTATATCGCTTCAATAAAAAAGAGTAAAAGGAATCTGTAATTTTATTAAATCTGGAGCTTTTTTTGAGTTTATTAAGTAGTTCAAATTTAATTTGATCAAAATCTTTCACATTTTCTTTATTATATAATTTTATTATGTGCCATCCATACTTAGTTTCTACAGGTTCAGAGATGTTATTATCGATATCTAAATTAAATGCAGCATTTTCAAAAGGAATAGAATTAATTTGTCCACTCGAAAATGGATTTAATCGTCCGCCTTTAAAAGAGGAGTTTTTATCTTCAGAATGTTTTTTTGCTAAATATTCAAAACTTTTCCCGCTTTGAATTGAATCATATATATTGTTGATTCTGTCTTGCGCATCAGTTTTGCTTTTGTAAGTCATAATGTGACCAACGGTTACCTCTCCTAAAGAATTTCTTTTATCATTAACCTTTAATATATGAAAACCAAATTGTGTTCGAAAAGGTTCAGATACCTCACCAACCGGAGTATTGTAAGCAACATTTTCAAAGTCATAGATCATTTTAAAAACCGAGAAATAACCTAGATCCTCAACAATCATAAGATTGTCTTGATTATATTTCTTTTTAAATTCATCAGTTGTAGAATTTCCAAATGAATTTCTCAAAGAATTTAGCTTATTGTAAACTTGAATTGTGTCAATATTATCCCTCTCAATTCTGATTAAAATATGTGAAACATTAACCTCAAGTTTAGTTCTATCATAAGCTTCTAAAAGATACCTATCCTCTGTTTCTTTATCTGTTAGATATGTATTTTGAAGCTGTTTGGTGTACTTATTTAATTCACTCTTATATTTTGGATCCTCATGATAACCTAATTCATAAGCTTCAGCTAATTTAATTTTGTAGTTTACCAATAAATTTAAATATGAATCAAAATCCTTCTGATTCTTTTTGTCAATTAAATCAATATTTTTATTAAAAACTCTGTTAAATTCATCAACAAGAACAACACTGTCGTTGACTTTAAATAATTCATCATTTTTTAGTTGACTAAATGAAATATTAAAACAGATAAAAAAAACTATTAAAATCTTCTTCATTTCTGAATAATTAGAGCAGCAAAAATAGAAATATCTAGTAAATAATATCTAATTATCTTGAGTAATTTGGAGCTTCTTTAGTAATATTAACTCCATGAGGATGACTCTCAACTATTCCAGACGATGTAATTTGAACAAATTTTGCGGTTTTTTGTAATGTACTTATATCCTTTGCACCACAATATCCCATACCAGCTCTCAATCCACCTACAAACTGATGAATACTTTCGACTAAATCACCTTTGTATGGTACACGACCTACTATACCTTCAGGAACTAATTTTTTTATATCACTCTCTACATCTTGAAAATATCTGTCCTTGCTACCTTTTTTCATAGCTTCTAAAGAACCCATACCCCTATAAGATTTAAACTTTCTGCCTTCATAAATAATTGTTTCTCCAGGGGATTCTTTTGTTCCAGCTAAAAGGGACCCAAGCATAACACATGAAGCACCAGCTGCTATGGCTTTTGTAATATCACCTGTATATTTAATTCCACCATCTGCAATTACAGGTACTTTATTATCAATAGATTTACAAACTTCTAAAATAGCAGAAAATTGAGGCACACCTACCCCCGCTACAATTCTAGTTGTACATATTGAACCAGGGCCAATACCGACCTTAATACCATCAGCACCAGCATCTAATAAAAACTTTGCGGCCTCCGATGTAGCTATGTTACCGACTACAACATCAACATCTTCATTATTTTTTTTCAACTCTTTTAGTAATTCTACAACTCTTTCTGTATGCCCATGAGCTGTGTCAATAACAATAGCATCAACGCCTGATTTAATCAGTGCTGCTGATCTTTCGAATGAATCGTCGGTAACCCCAATGGCTGCTGCGACTCTTAACCTACCATATTTGTCTTTGTTAGCAATAGGTTTTAATTTTAATTTTGTAATATCACTAAAGGTAATTAATCCAACCAGCTTATTTTCTTTAGTAACAACAGGCAATTTTTCGATTTTATTTTGCTGTAATATAACTTCAGCTTCTTCAAGCGACGTTCCTTGCCCAACAGTTATAAGATTCTCTTTTGTCATCACCTCTGTAATTAATCTGTCATTTTTTTTCTCAAACCTTAAATCCCTATTAGTAACAATACCCTTTAAAAAACCAGAATCATCCACAATTGGAATACCTCCAATTTTGTTTTCTTTCATGCTTTTCTTGGCATCTGAAACAACTGAATTTAAAGGTAGGGTTACAGGGTCCATAATCATTCCACTTTCCGCCCTTTTAACACGCCTTATCTTGTCAGCTTGTAATTTTATTGACATATTTTTATGAATCACTCCAATACCACCCTCTTGTGCGATTGCTATAGCCATTCTACTTTCTGTTACCGTATCCATAGCAGCAGAAACTATCGGAATATTCAATGAAATATTTTTAGAAAATTTAGAATTTATATTTACTTCTCGAGGTAAAACATTAGAATATCCAGGTACTAGTAGGACATCATCGTAAGTAAGTGCTTGTGAAATAATTTTTTTGGGAAGGTTTTCCATGCAATTGACAATTAATTGCATGCAAATATACAACTTGAAACTTAAATTTTACTTTTTTTTGATTGTGATTGATAAAATATATAGTGTCTCTGTAAAAAATAAATATTATAAATTATATGTCAAAATTAATGATAATTAACAAATATATCAGTTGCGTAATTATAAGCTGCTTCAAATTTCAAAAGATTAATATTGGTTTCTAAGCCCTTCTCTTGACAATAAGAAATAATTTTTTCTGTAGGCATATTTCCGATTAAATTGTCAGATGCCATTGGACAACCACCAAAACCCTGTATAGCACCATCAATTCTATTACAACCTGAATCAAAAGATGCGTCAATTTTATCCCTCCAAGATTTAGGATGAGTATGTAAATGTAAGCCAAACTCAACATCTGGGTATTTTTGAGAAAAATATCCGTACACTTTTTCTATTATATAAGGAGTTGCAGATCCAATGGTATCACTTAATGAAATGAGATTAAAACCGTGATCGATAAGCTTAGAAATAGACTTATTGATTTTATCTAAATTCCAAACTTCACCATAAGGATTACCAAAGCACATTGATAAATAAACAACCATTTTTTTTTTGCTTCTTGAAACTATTTTATTGATTTCAACTAAGTTTAAAAATGATTCATTAATGGTTTTATTAGTATTTCTCATTTGAAAGTTTTCAGAAATTGAAAAAGGAAAGCCTACATAAGAAATTTGGTTATAATTTGATGCGATTTCCGCCCCCTTAATATTTGCAACGATCACAAGCAAATCAGTTTTATTATTCATTAAATCTATTGAACTAATTACGTCTGCTGTATCCGATAACTGAGGAATTACTTTTTTAGAAACAAAACTTCCAACATCAATAGTATCAAATCCAACATCTAATAAACTTTGAATATATTTGATTTTCTTGTCTGTTGGTATAAATTCTTTAATACTCTGCATAGCATCTCTTGGACATTCTATGATCTTAAGTTTAGTCATATAGCAAATTAATAATTTAAAGTTAGATTATTTTCGGTAAACAGAATTAGCAGAGCAATTAATAACAACACGAACATATTAAAATATCTGGCAAAAACTTTAAAACTGTTATTTGAAGAAAACTTATTATAGATAAAATCAGAAAATAAAATTATTAGTCCAAAAACAATAAATGTTATTGCAATAAAAATAATACCCAATGAAAAGATCTGAAGTTTAAAAGAGTAAATTTCAGAATAAATAAAATTAGGAAAGAATAATGTAAAAAATAAAAATACTTTTGGGTTTAATAAATTCATTAACAGCCCCCTTTTAAAGTAATTTGACACTTTATCGTTATTTTTTTCTGGGTGAAAATTTAAAATTTCCGATTTATAGGTTTGATAAGAAAGATATAAGAGATAAAAAACACCTGAATATTTTACTATTTTAAAAAATAACTCGTTTTTAATTACCAATTCATTCAATCCAAATGCAAGTAATGTTGTATGAACAATGCAGCCTGCAAGTAGTCCTGTTAAAAATGAAAATCCTGAAATTTTACCAGATTTGGAAGTAATAGCAGTCAAATACATATTGTCTGGACCAGGACTTAGTGCCAATAGAAAACATGAAAAAATAAATGAAATTAACATCAGAGCCAATATAATTTATGAGGTCGTTATAAAATTAACTATTTTTGATATAGAATTTGTTATTTATGAGAATTTACAAAGTAATAGTTTTTGCTTTATTTTTCTTCAATACATTGGCTCAACAACCCAATGAAGAATGCATAACGCAAGTTTCTGATAATATTCTTGAATTAGAACACGAAAATAAAGAATTATATAATTATTATATTGACGAATATTTTGAAAAACTAAATAACAAATCATCAACTGCAATCACACAAATCCCTGCAAAACTACATATTGTCACGGACGGTGGTGGTAATACTTCCGTTTCGATAAATGAGATATTAAATGAATTAGATGAGGCAAACACACATTTAGCAGCATCTTTTTTAGAAATCTATATTTGTGATGAAATCAACTATATAGCCGATAGTAATCTTTACGAATTTGATTCAACAGACGACCAAGGATTATTATATTCTAATAATCAAAGTAATATTCTAAACTTATATTTTGTTGATGAAATTGCATTTGGAGATGGATATGCCTGTGGGTATACATATTTTGGTGGAAGTACAAATCAGTATTATGATGTAATTGTAATGGATAATCAATGTATAGGAGCAGAATATAATACACTTGTTCACGAGTTTGGACACCACTTTAATTTATATCATACTCACGGAGATGGAACTCCTCACGAATACGTAAATGGTACAAACTGTAATGTTGCTGGAGATTTTTTATGTGATACACCTGCTGATCCTCAGCTTAGTTCCTCAACAGTAAGTAACGTAAATTGTTTATATTCTGGAAATGAGGTTGATGAGTTAGGATTTCCCTATGAGCCAGACCCAACTAACTTTATGACATATGCTCCACAAGTATGTCGAGACAACTTTAGCCCTATGGGGAATGCAAGAATGTATGCTGCATTCCACATATACAGAAATTATTACGAATGCCCCTCATTCAATGTTGGAATATTATCAGAAGTGTCACCACCAGATTGTGATGATAATTTAGTTGTTAACTTTTATGACAATAGTGTAGCAGCAGAATCTTGGCAATGGGATGTTGATGGAGACGATATAATCGATTATACAGATCAAAATCCAACACATAATTACACTCCTGGAGTTTATGATGTTGCATTAACTATAACTAACGGTTCTGAAACACTAACAAAAGTATTTCCACAATACATTAATTTTAATTCAAATATATATGAAACATCAAAGGTAAACCTTAAAGTGTTTATAATTGACCTAAACGAAAACACCTGGGAATTAACAGATGATAACGGAACAGTATTATATGAAGGAGGACCCTATGATCAAACGGGTGAACATAATCATGAATTTGATATATCGCAGTCTGAATGCTACACATTTACAATATATGATAGCGCAGGAAATGGATTAGATAATTATTTTTGGACTATTGGTAGTGAATTTTATGAGCTAACAACTGAAGAGGGAGTTCTAATCCATACAAATACCGATTTTGGATATGAGGAGAGTACCATGATAAGTACCCAATACCTTAGTTTAAATAATATTTTAAACAACTCTTTAACTCTTTTTCCTAATCCAGCTGATAATTTTATTCAGATTCAATATGACTATTTAATGCCTGATAACTACTCAATTATTGATATAAACGGAAGATTAATTGAGTCAAGAATTATTATTAATGAAAATGATTTGTTAATTGACGTCAGAGATTTCGAAAAAGGATTATATTTTATAATACTAGAGTCCAGTAAGGGAATTAACTCCTTAAAATTTGTGATTGAGTAAGCTTTTATTTATTTTTTTTGCTACTCCTGGCCCCTCGTAGATTATTCCAGTATATAATTGCACTAAATGAGCTCCTGCTTTAAGTTTCTTGATAGCTTGTTCGGGTGTTGAAATACCTCCAACTCCAATTATTGGAAGTTTTCCGTTTGTTATTTTTGAAATAAAGGAAATTACATCGTTACTTTTATCATATAATGGCTCTCCACTCAGGCCTCCTTTTTCATTTTTATTTTTAGACTTAAGCACAGGAAATTCTACGGTTGTATTGGTTGCAATTATACCATCTATTTTATTTTTATCGATAACATTGAGGATTTCCAATATCTTATCTTGATTTAGATCGGGTGAAATTTTAAGTAAAATTGGTTTTATTATTTTCTTGTTTGATCGAAACTTATTTAAATCATTGAAAAGATCATTTAAAAAATCTTTTGACTGCAACTCCCTCAATCCAGGTGTATTTGGTGAGCTTACATTAACAACAAAATAATCAACGTAGTCATAAAGTTCTTTAAAACAAATTAAATAATCGTCTTTAGCATCTGAATTTGGTGTAGTTTTATTTTTACCAATATTTCCCCCAATAAGAACTTTATATTTCTTTTTTAATCGATTTTTGATCATTGTAACCCCGTCATTATTAAAACCCATTCGGTTAATTATAGCTACATCTTCTTTTAATCTAAACAATCTCTTTTTGGGGTTTCCTTGTTGGGGTTTAGGAGTAACTGTGCCTATTTCAATAAAACCAAAACCAAATTTTTCAAATTCAGAAATATGGGTTGCATTCTTATCGAATCCAGCAGCAATACCAACAGGATTTTCAAAGGTTAAACCAAAAAGCTTTTTTGTTAGTTTTGGGCTCTCAACTTTATAAAAAGATTCAATTAAAAAACCAAGAACAGGAATTTTAAAAAAAAATTTTATGAGAAAGAATGTAAAGGTGTGGATTTTTTCAGGATCAAATAAGAATAAAAATGGAGATATTATTTTCTTATACATTTTTTAATTAACTAAACTACTTGTTTAAT
>Ga0163109_10004457_pt1 | contig 10635 bp, 9 predicted proteins | sample CRUFie1St13metaG_FD_108704 | JGI IMG/M metagenome (GOLD analysis project Ga0163109, IMG submission 108704) | Marine microbial communities from the Costa Rica Dome - CRUD Field 142mm St13 metaG | ecosystem: Environmental > Aquatic > Marine > Oceanic > Photic zone | place: Costa Rica: the Eastern... | reverse complement strand
TGCCGTCATGTTCTACTCGATGTACGCGCATCGGAAATCAAAGGGCCACCAAGCCGCTCAGTTTCATGAGAGCACCAAAGTGGAGGTGGCGTGGACTGTCGTCCCTTTCTTGATTCTCATTGCCATGGCGGTTCCTGCCACGTCGACGTTGCTTGAGGTCTACGACAACGACGAAGCCGAGCTCGACATTTTGATCACTGGCTATCAGTGGAAGTGGAAGTATGAATACCTAGACGAGTCCGGCGAGCCGGTCGCGTTTTTCTCCAACCTTGCGACGCCTCAGGAAGAGATCTACAACACCGCTCACAAGGGCGACAACTATCTGCTAGAGGTCGATGAGCCGCTGGTGCTTCCCACGAACACCAAGGTCCGTTTTCTGATTACGGCAAATGACGTCATTCACTCCTGGTGGGTACCAGAAATCGCTGTGAAGCGCGACGCCATTCCGGGATTTATTAATGAGGCTTGGACTCGCGTTCCCGAAGAAGGCATTTACCGTGGGCAATGCACCGAGTTGTGCGGTGCCTATCACGGCTTTATGCCAGTTGAAGTGCACGCCGTATCGCGCCCAGAGTTCGACGCGTGGATGGCGGCCAAGCGTGGCGCCGCCGTGGCGGAGAGCCAGCTTGCCATGCAGACGATGGCCGTGGACTAGCTGATGGATAAGGGCAAAGCCGCTTACTACGGTGCCTGCCTTGCCTGCCACGGTGCGCAGGGTAAGGGCGGTATTGGCAATGCCATTGCGGGCAGCGCCTCCGTGCTGGGCGATCTTTCCAGGCACATGGCAGTGGTCGCGAAGGGTATTTCAGGCACGGCCATGCAAGCCTTTGGCGGGCCGCTGAGTGACGTCGATATGGCGGCTGTCCTGACATATCAACGCAACGCATTTGTTAACAACACGGGCGATGTCGTCCAGCCCGGTGACGTTACCGGCATGAAGAACGGTTAAGGGAGAAACACAAGATGGGTGATCATCATCACGGACCCGCTCAGGGCGTTTCGCGCTGGCTGTTTACCACGAACCACAAAGACATCGGCACGATGTATCTGTGGTTTTCCTTTGCCATGTTCTTGCTGGGTGGCTTTTTTGCGATGGTGATCCGCGCCCAGCTGTTCCAGCCGGGTATGCAGCTGGTCGAGCCCGGCTTCTTTAACCAGATGACCACTTTGCATGGTCTGGTGATGGTGTTTGGCGCCATCATGCCGTCCTTTGTTGGCCTGGCGAACTGGCTAATTCCGATGATGATCGGCGCGCCTGATATGGCTTTGCCGCGCATGAACAACTGGAGTTTCTGGATTCTTCCTCCCGCCTTCCTGATGCTGGCCTCGACACTCTTCATGGAGGGCGGTGCGCCGGCCTTCGGGTGGACGTTTTACGCACCGCTGTCTACAACTTATGCGGCGCCCTCGGTCACCTTCTTTATTTTTGCCATCCATATTCTGGGCGTGTCTTCCATCATGGGGTCGATCAATATCATCGCCACCGTGATGAACATGCGCGCTCCCGGCATGACTTACATGAAGATGCCTTTGTTTGTTTGGACATGGCTAATCACCGCCTTCCTTTTAGTAGCTGTGATGCCGGTTTTGGCGGGCGCAGTCACCATGATGTTGATGGATATCCATTTCGGGACGAGCTTCTTCAGCGCCGCGGGTGGCGGCGACCCTGTATTGTTCCAGCACATTTTCTGGTTCTTTGGGCATCCCGAGGTGTACATTATTATCCTTCCCGCTTTTGGCGTGGTGTCGCAGATCATTCCCGCTTTTTCCCGAAAGCCGTTGTTTGGTTACGCCTCCATGGTTTACGCCACAGCTTCTATCGCGTTCTTGTCGTTCATCGTCTGGGCGCATCACATGTATACCGTTGGCATGCCGATCGCGGGTGAGCTGTTCTTCATGTATGCGACTATGCTGATTGCCGTGCCCACTGGTGTGAAAGTATTTAACTGGATCTCGACCATGTGGCGCGGCGCGCTCAGCTTCGAGACACCCATGCTGTTCTGTATTGGATTCTTGATTCTGTTCACACTGGGAGGGTTTACCGGCCTGATGCTGTCCATCGCACCGGCAGACTTCCAGTATCACGACACCTATTTTGTCGTCGCGCACTTCCATTACGTAATGGTCGCGGGTGCCGTGTTCTCCATGACTGCAGCCGTTTACTACTGGTTGCCGAAGTGGTGCGGTCGTATGTATAGCGAGGCGATGGGGAAGACCCATTTCTGGATATCGTTCATCGGCTTCAATATACGTTTTTCCCGCAGCATTTCGTGGGCCTGGCAGGTATGCCGCGCCGAATTCCCGATTACGCGCTACAGTTTGCCGATTTCAATATGGTGTCATCGATTGGCGCGTTTATTTATGGCGCGTCTCAGCTGCTATTCCTGTACAACGTGGTTGCCACGATCGTCGCCGGCAAGCCTGTCAGTGATGAGAAAGTGTGGGACGGTGCAGAGGGGCTCGAGTGGACGGTACCGACACCAGCGCCTTATCACACCTTTGAAGAGCCGCCGCTGGTGCCTAAACCTGCGGGCACGATTTAACGAGCTCGGTTTCAGGTGGAGGTCTGAGGTGAGCAGTTTTCGACTGAGTCGCGTCCCGGCAATAGACACCGCCTTGAAGTTGGTGGCGGTTGCCGTGGCGATGTTCGCCTTCGTCTTTGTAGTGATGGTCCCGATATACAATGTTTTGTGTGATGCATTGGGGATCAACGGCAAGACGTCAAGTCAGGCTTATACGGCTATCCCCACTGCTGTCGATGAGAGTCGTGAGGTCACAATTCAGTTTGTCGCGATCAACAACGACGGTATGCCGTGGTCTTTTGAACCGACAACGCGGGTCATGCGGGTTCATCCGGGCGCCGCTAATGGCGTAGTGTTTGCAGCAGGAAACCCCACAGATCAGAATATGGTGGCGCAGGCCATACCCAGTATCTCTCCGAGTCGCGCCGCCGCTTATTTTCATAAAACTGAGTGTTTTTGTTTTGAGCAGCAAGCGCTGGTTGCTCGAGATGGTGCGGAAATGCCACTGCAATTTATTGTTGATCAGGCACTACCCCGCGACATTCACACCATTACGCTCTCATATACATTGTTCGATGTCACTGACACGGTGACCGATGGGCTCGCTACGCGTTAGTGGGCGACTGAGGAGAGAAACATGTCCAGTTCATCATCCGCTTCAGCAGGTCACGAAAAGTATTACGTGCCGGAGTCGTCGAGCCTGGCGGTCAGGGCAACCATTGGCTTGATTCTGACTGTTTTCGGTGCCGCTCTGGTACTGAATGACATGACATATGGCAGCGGTGATGAGTCCAGCGCGTCGGTCTGGGTGTTGACGGTAGGGCTGGTGTTTTTTATTGTCACGCTGGCCAGCTGGTTTGGAACCGCGATTCGGGAAAACCTCGCCGGTGTGAACAGCAGCCAGCTACACCAGAGCTATGTGCTGGGTATGTTCTGGTTCATCTTTTCAGAGATTATGTTCTTTGCGGCTTTTTTTGGTGCCTTGCTCTACGTGCGTCAGTTCGTTGGTCCGTGGCTCGCAGGTGAAGGCGAGGGCGGCCGGATGAATGGCTTGTTGTGGCCGGGTTTTGAATTTGCTTGGCCCCCGGTTACGACGCCGCAGGAAGTGGTAGGCGGTGTTGATGCCCAGGTGATTGCCAACAACGGCGCCTTTGTATCCCAGGAAACATCGATGGCGCCCGCTGACGCGCACGCCTGGTATGCCTGGTTACCGATGTGGAACACGCTGATCTTATTGTCTTCTAGCGCAACAGTGCATGTCGCGCACACCGCGATCCTTGCCGACAACCGCAAGAAATTTAACTTTTGGCTAGGTATCACCGTCGGCCTCGCTTTGATTTTCCTGGGTTTACAGGCTGCCGAGTATTACGAGGCCTACGTCTTGTTCGGCCTGACGCTCAATTCCGGCATTTACGGCTCGACGTTTTTTATGCTCACTGGTTTCCACGGGTTCCATGTGGCGATGGGTATGACTATGCTGTTGATCCAGCTGGTGCGCTCCGTCAGGCGGCAACACTTTACTGCGACGGATCATTTCGGGTTTGAGGCATCCAGCTGGTATTGGCACTTTGTTGATGTGGTGTGGGTGTTTCTGTTCCTCTTCGTTTACATCTTGTAAGGCGCTCTTCAGCCTAACAAGGGCGCTGCGGCGCCCTTTTTTGTGAATGACAACTCTCGGCATTCGCGATTGCGACGACTTCAATGGCGATGCGCGGGCTGATGTAGCGGCATGGCCTTTACCGAAGGGTGGCGGTGAACTAGCAAGAGGACTCAAGAGGAAGCGAGACGGCTCGTGGGAAGGGTGTTTACTGACCAACGATCCCGGGACCGGGGTCCCACGGGTTTTGGTGTCCGAGCTCCCCTGTGATCACACCGTAAACAATAACGAGCAACAGACAGGCACCCAGCCCGAGGCGGACACCAAGTGACGTAAACAACCTCTTTTTGTCAGGGTTCCCTTGATCCGACATTAGGAAGACCAGGCCCGACGCGAGACTGGCGACAAGCGCTATCATAAGTAACACGATCAGTGTCTTAAGCATCGGTGAAGTCCTTTTGGCGTTCCCCTATGAACAAGGTAAACGCAGCGAGCGTAGAGTAAAAAATGAAAGATCCGACCCATGCAGTTTAATCGAAGCCTCGGGCCACTGGTGGTGAGCGGTGATGCCCGCGCTTTGCTTGCCGGTGTCGTTTTGCTGGCTCTTTTGATGAATCTGGGGTCATGGCAGTTGGGCCGCGCGTCAGAGAAATCAGCGCTGCAGGCAAGATGGGAGCAGCGAGCCGCATTGCCGCCGGTTTCCCCAGCAAAGTTGCTGACAGAGCGAGCCGAGGCGAGGGCAGATCGCCAGGTAGCTTGGCAGGCGCAGTTTGCCCCGGGTCAGTACTTACTCCTTGATAATCGCCTGCATCGCGGGCGGCCAGGCTATCACGTCGTCGCCCTGGCGAGTGCCGAGGGCTTGCTCGTCCCTGTGAATCTGGGTTGGATCGCCGGGGATCCCGCTCGCCAGTCCCTGCCCGTGCCAAATCTGCCCGAGGGCGAGGTATTGTTGGCAGGTCGGGTTTACGTGCCTAGTGGCAAACCTCTCATGATGCAAAAACCCGTCGCGCCAGCATCGCTGCCGGCGCCTGTGCAGACGCTATATTGGGATAACTGGTCGGCTGAATTGGCTGATCTGGCGGGCCACCCCCTGCTCCCTTTTGAGGTCCGCATTGACCCGAGCTCGCCAGTCGCGCTAACCGCTGAGTGGCCTGTTGTGAATCAATCGTCGTCGCAGCATATCGGTTATGCCGTGCAATGGTTCGCGATGGCGGCTGCGCTGTTTTTGATTGGTATCTGGCGTCTGACTAATGTCGGCGAATTCTGGGGAAGGCGCAGTCGATTATGACCTTGCAGAGCGATGTGTTGAGGCAGCGCCAAGCGCGGCGCGTGTTGTTGCTGATTGCGGGCATTCCTGTGGGCATGATGCTGGCCGCAACCGCTCTGTGGTGGGCTGTGCAGCAGGGTTATGTCGATATTTTGGGTAGCGTGGGTACTGCAAACCACGGGGATTTGATTAACCCACCGCGCTTACTGTCTGGCGTTGTATTTCAGCATGAGGGGGTCGCCGACACCCTGTGGGAGGATTTGCCCGAAAAGTGGCATCTATTAGTTGTGCAGCGCGGCGAGGCGTGCGGAGAAGTGTGTCAGCAGCAGCTCTATCAAACACGACAAATTCATGTCGCGCTGGGTAAGGATTTCAACCGAGTAGGGCGAGTGCTGCTGGGTAATGTTGGGGGAGCCTCGGCGATTGTGGTGTCCAGTGAAGGTCGCATCGGTGCGCCGCGGAATTTACTGACGTGGCTCGAGCAGGAACACATGGGGGTAACGTCGCTGACTCTCCCCGAGGACGTATTGGATCGGCTGGTGCCGGAAACGCGTGATCAGCCGACGCAATGGTACGTCGTCGACCCGGCCGGCTGGGTCATGATGCGCGTAGCAGATGACCTGTATTACAAAGACGTGATCAGTGATCTGCGGTTTTTGTTAAAGCACTCGGGAGGCTGAGGCAACGTGGTTGGGTCGACTCAAAAGGGGGTTCGCTGGACGATCGTTGGAGTCCTATTGTTCATGACTGTCGTGGTGGCCAGTTTTATTCATCGCGTGGGCGAGCCCCGGATCATGAGTCTGGCGGAAACGCGTGCTAATGGATTGTTTCTGTTTGACACCCCCCGGGACCCAGGCGAGTTCTCGCTTATTGATCATCACGGGACGCCCTTCACTCGGGAGGATCTGATCGACCGATGGACGCTCATCTTTTTTGGATTCACACACTGCCCTGACATTTGCCCTACCACCATGGTGGAGCTTGGGGGGCTGAAGGCACAGTTGTTGGGCACTGAGTCCAGTGACACTCGTGTCGTGATGTTGTCAGTTGATCCAGCACGTGACACGCCCGAGCGTCTCGCTCAATATGTCCCGTATTTCCACACTGATTTTATCGGCGTCACGGGCGACTTCACCGATATTATGAGATTTGCACAGCGGCTCAACGCCCCTTTTCGCAAGGTCAGCGAACCTGATGGCGCATACCAAATGGAACATAGCGCCAACGTCATGCTGATGAACCCACTCGGTGACTACCACGGGTTTTTTAGAGCGCCGCTCGATGTTCCCAAAATGCGGGTAACCTTACGTTCTACTCAGTATTTGTGGGAGCACTGACTCCATGGCTAACCGGCTGATATTGGTCGATGGATCTTCGTATTTATTTCGGGCCTATCACGCACTGCCTGCGCTCACCAATTCAAAGGGCCTGAATACTGGTGCAGCAAAAGGCGTTATCGGCATGATTCGAAGGCTGGTTGCAGACTATTCCGGTGATCAGGTGGTGGTGATATTCGATGCCAAAGGCCCCACCTTTCGCAACGAGATCTATTCGGAATATAAGGCCAACCGGCCGCCAATGCCCGACGAGCTGCGCGAGCAGATTGAGCCTATTCATCAAACCATCCGCGCCATGGGTTTACCCCTGATCTGTATTGGTGGCGTCGAGGCCGACGACGTGATCGGTACGCTGTCAGTTCAGGCGGCTGCCCAGCAACGCGAAGTCGTCATCTCCACTGGCGACAAAGACATGGCCCAGCTGGTGAATGACCATGTCACGCTGATCAACACTATGAATAACACCACCATGGACCATGATGGTGTGGTGGCAAAATTTGGCGTGCCCCCCAAGCTGATCATTGATTTGCTGGCACTCATGGGCGACAAGGTAGATAACATTCCCGGAGTGGCGGGTGTGGGCGAAAAAACGGCCACCGCATTGCTGCAAAATCTCGGGGGGATTGAGGACATTTTCTCTCAGCTCGAGGCAGTGCCAGACCTACCCATTCGAGGCGCTAAAAGCTTGGCGGCTAAGCTCGCTAATGCGAAAAGTGACGCTGAGCTGAGTTATGAGCTGGCGACGATTAAGACCGATTGCGACCTGGGCCTGGGTGACGGTGATCTCGATTCCAGCTCTCCTGACCACGACGCGTTGATCACATTGTTCCGCGAACTGGAGTTCAAAACCTGGCTTGATGCCTTACTACAGGGCGCTGATGGTGCGGTTCTATCCGAATCGAGCGAGCATGACGCAGCCAATGTGCCGGTTTCAGAACCTGCGAGGGCCAGTGAAACAGTCGATGTATCGACTGTGCTTGATCAAGCAGCTCTGAATGCCTGGTTAGAGAGGCTCCGGGGGGCAACGCTGTTTGCTTTTGATACCGAAACGACGAGTTTGGATTACATGGCCGCTGAGGTGGTCGGTGTTTCCTTTGCCGTTGAGGCCGGTGCGGCAGCTTATGTCCCGTTGGCGCACGATTATCCAGGCGCGCCGGATCAACTGAACAAAGAAGCTGTGCTGGATGCGTTGAAGCCTCTGCTAGAGGATGAAAACGTTGCCAAGGTCGGTCAGCACTTAAAGTACGACGCCAATGTGCTGGCCAACCACGGCATTACCCTGCGCGGCATTCACGACGACACCATGCTCGAATCATATGTGCTGGATTCTGCGGGCAGCCGCCATGACCTCGATACGCTGGCGTTGAAGTACCTCGGCCAGCGCACGATTCATTTTGAGGATATTGCAGGTAAGGGGGTGAAGCAGCTGACTTTTAATCAGGTACCCATCGAGCAGGCTGCGCCCTATGCGGCCGAGGATGCTGAGGTGACGCTCCGGTTGCATCAGCTCTTGTCAAAGAAGCTCGAGCAGGAACCTGCGTTATCACAGCTGTACCGGGAGCTTGAGATCCCCTTGGTCAGCGTGTTGTCCAGGATTGAGCGCAATGGCGCACTGGTGTGTCGGGACACGCTGGCCGCTCACAGCCAAGAGTTGGGCGAGCGCATCCTTGCGCTGGAATCTCGGGCCCATGAGCTGGCGGGTGGACCCTTTAATTTGGGTTCGCCAAAGCAACTCGGTGAAATCCTCTTTAACCAGCTGGAGCTACCCGTTCTGCGAAAGACGCCCAAGGGTGTACCATCGACGGCCGAGGACGTCCTTACTGAGCTGGCATTGGACTACTCGCTGCCGGCGGTATTGATGGAATACCGCGGGCTCAGCAAGTTGAAGTCCACGTACACGGATAAATTACGGGAGATGATTGATCCGCGAACAGGCCGGGTCCACACTTCCTATCACCAAGCCGTGACTGCGACAGGCCGCCTCTCTTCCTCTGATCCGAATCTACAGAATATTCCTATCCGAACGGATGAGGGCCGGCGTATTCGACAGGCCTTCATTGCTGCTCCGGGGCATCAGATTGTGGCGGCAGACTACTCTCAGATTGAGCTGCGCATTATGGCGCACCTGTCTCAGGACGCTGGTCTGCTGACCGCATTTGCAGAAGGTTTGGACGTGCACAGTGCGACTGCTGCGGAGGTGTTTGGCGTCGGGATTGATGCGGTGTCGGGCGACCAGCGGCGGAAGGCCAAAGCAATCAACTTCGGTTTAATTTACGGCATGTCTGCTTTTGGCTTGGGCAAACAGCTGGGAATCGGTCGAAACGAGGCGCAGGAATACATTGACTTGTATTTCGCGCGCTACCCGGGCGTCGCGGACTATATGGCCCGCACTCGAGAGACGGCCCATGACATGGGGTATGTCGAGACGCTTAAAGGCCGTCGGTTATATCTGCCTGAAATCAACGCTCGGAATCGTCAGCGCCAGCAAGCCGCTGAGCGCACGGCGATCAATGCGCCGATGCAAGGTACAGCCGCTGACATCATTAAGATGGCGATGCTGGCCGTGGATGAGTGGTTGACTCATTCGAACTTCAGCGCCCGGCTCATCATGCAGGTTCATGACGAATTGGTTTTCGAGGTTGAGGCGGGCGGCGTGGAGGAGCTTTGTGCCACTGTCAGTCAGCTGATGTCGGGTGTTGGGGTATTGGACGTTCCTTTATTGGTGGAAGCTGGCACCGGCGATAACTGGGATCAGGCCCACTGACCGACGTGTTAATCGTCGCCAGATTCGTCGGACGCGTCCCCAAAAACAGAATCGTCGGTGAGCCATTGGTTGAGGTGCCGGCGAAGTTCGTCGATGCCCTGTCGCTTTAGAGATGAGAATAGCTGCACGCTGATCAGCTCCGATTGCGCTGACAGCTCAGCCCGCACGGAGAGCAGGGTGCTTTGCGCAGGCCCCCGCTTCAGTTTGTCCGCTTTCGTGAGCAGGATGTGAACAGGCATGGTCGCCGTGACCGCCCAGCCCAGCATCTGCTTGTCGGGATCTGTCAGTGGATGGCGAATGTCCATCAGCATCACCAGGCCCCTCAAACTCTCTCGGTACTGTAGATAGCGCGCTAACTGCTGGTCCCACTTCTTTTTCACCGATAACGGCACCTTGGCGAAGCCGTAACCCGGCAGGTCAACTAGCCGTTGATGATCGCTCAGGGTGAAGAAATTAATCAGTTGTGTCCGCCCTGGTGTGCGCGAGGTTCTCGCTAGCTTTCCCTGCTCAGTAAGTGTGTTGATGGCGCTCGATTTGCCGGAGTTTGAGCGGCCGGCGAACGCCACCTCTGAGCCGGCATCGGCCGGCGCGTTTTCAATCGCGCTGGCGCTTTGCAGGAAGGTCGCGTTTCGGAAATTGACTGGCGCGAAAGCGGCCTGAAAGTCGGTCATTTTGAGATTTGTGCCACCACATGGAACGTCTATAATGCCACGCTCTTGGAATATGTGTGGAGGGTCGCAAGTCCTCTGTAGCCCAATTTTGGACTCCGTATTTTTATCGGTGAGCTCCTAGAGTTGATATCACGACCGCAGATTTCTTATTACTCCATGTTGATTTTGTGGGAGGTGGAATGGACATAAGGAGTGGCCACTATAGAAAAAGCTGGCGGGCATTTTTGTTAGCCCTTAACCTGGCGGGGTGCTCCGGCGGTCAAGACGTTGTGTCCCCGCCTGTCGTTAAGGCACTTTCTGGAGTTCAGGCACCGTCTCAATATGCGTCCTCTTGCGGGGCCTGCCATGCCGTTGGCGCTGCCGGCGCTCCGAAGACAGGTGACGTCGAGGCTTGGGCAGCACGGATAAGTGAGAAGGGTATGGATGGTCTAATAGCGTCTGTTCGGAACGGGATAAACGCTATGCCCCCGGGTGGCT